>ENA-UPTF01000818-UPTF01000818.1-marine-metagenome-genome-assembly--contig:-NODE-818-length-20831-cov-9.001542_pt1 | contig 20831 bp, 16 predicted proteins | sample MGYA00238166_ERZ767019 | MGnify/ENA primary metagenome ERZ767019 (study PRJEB28930, sample SAMN06266391) | marine metagenome | isolation source: Sea water from 250 m depth | place: Atlantic Ocean | study... | reverse complement strand
TACACACCATTAACTTGTAACCAAGACGCTTTATTTTGGTATGAAGATCTTATCCAAGTACTTTTTTTAATAGATACATCTGTAACATATTCACTATATTGATTGATATAATCGAGATATGCTTCCTCAATCTTTGGACGATTACGATATTTCCACCAATCGAAATCAAATGACCATGGCCATGTTGATACATAAATCTTATCATTTCCGTAATAATCCATTGATCTTGCAAATTCTTTATCAATACTAGAAGCTCCAGCAGTAACGATACTAACAGTAAAGATACCAATGGTTAATCCAAGAGATGTTAAAGCAACTCGCGTAATGTTGGATCGAATTGCACCAAGACCAATTAAAATATTTTTAAGAATGTTATTCATCTAATGTAATTTTACCATCGAAAATTTCTACTCTTCTTTTTGCACGCTTTGCAATTGATTTCTCATGAGTTACAACAATTAAAGTATTGCCAGCTTTGTGTAATTGATCAAAAAATTTCAAAATTTCTAATCCACTTTTTGAATCTAAATTACCAGTTGGTTCATCAGCTAAAATAATAGAAGGTTTATTGACCAAAGCACGTGCAATTGCTACACGTTGTCTCTGTCCTCCAGATAATTCATTAGGTTTATGTGTCATTCTATCTTCTAATCCAACAATTTTTAATGCTTCTTTTGCTCTTTGAGTTCGTTTTGCTCTATTTAAAGAAGAATAAATTAGAGGAACTTCTACATTTTGAAGTGCATTGAGTTTTGGCAATAAATTGAATGTTTGAAAAACAAATCCAATTTTTTCATTTCGGATATTTGCAAGCTGACTATCATTCATTTCGGATATTAATGCTTTATTAAACTTATAGGTTCCTTTGGTTGGAACATCCAAACAGCCAATAATATTCATTAATGTTGATTTTCCAGAACCAGATGGTCCCATAATCGATATAAAATCATTTTCATAAATGCTTACCGAAACATTATCTAAAGCTTTAACAACATTAGTCCCTAAATAATAAATTTTAGAGATTGATTTTATAGATATTATCTCTTTTTTTGATTTAGCCACGTTTACGACTAGATCTTGAATTATTATTAGATTTTTCTTTAACGGTAACTTTTGCACCATTATATAAATCTCGACTAATTGCTACAAAGCCTCCGACAACAATTTCTTCACCTTCTTCAAGGCCAGAGATTATTTCATAGTCTACATCACCAACAATACCAGTTTCAACAAAACGCTGCTCTACAGTATTTCCTTTAACAACAAAAACAACATTTCTACCTTTATTGCCTGATTGTTGTGATCTATTTCCCCACTGTCTTTTTTCATTACCCGACTCTACAGAAACACTAAAATTAGAAGATTTCTTTTTGGATTCACCATCCGGTGCTTGACGAGGGCTTGTTAAAGACTGAATTGGAATTGTAAGAACTTGTTCTCGATTTTCGGTAATAATATCAACTGCTGCGCTCATACCTGGTCTCATTCCATCAGCAACTTCTAACATTTGTACTTTTACCTGAAAATTTGTCACTTGTTGTTGTGAACCACCACTTGAAGTGCTTGCAGCGTATGCTACTTCTTTGACTACGCCTTTAAACTTTCGATCTTGATATGCATCTACTTCGACCAGCGCATAATCATTTAGAGAAACATCAGTAATATCATTTTCATTCACATTAACTAATACTTCCATTTTAGATAAATCTGATAGCTTAATTAATACCTGAGGGTTAAACATCCCTCCTTGAGCTAAATCACCGACCTCTCCTGTAAGATATGTAATAGTTCCATCTTGTGGTGCTACTAATTTCAATTTTTGTAGAGCATCTTCATCTTGAATTAATCTAGCTTTTGCTTGATTATAAGAACTAAGTGCTGAAGCATATGAAGAATTGGTTGTTTCCATTTCTTGATCAGATATTAGTCCTTGTTTATATAATTCTTCCTGACGTGATTTTTGAGATTTTCTTTGCTCCAGTTGTACTGAGGTTGCTTTTACACTTGCTCTTGATGCTTCTGTAGCGGCTCTTTGTTGACGATCATCTAATGCCATTAAGAAATCACCTTTTTTTACAAAATCACCTTCTTTTACCGCAATATCAGTAATATAAGTTGTATTATTTGCACTTAACTTAATTTCTATTTCAGGCTGTAATTCACCATCGGCAACTACTTTGCTAGATAAATCTTTTCTTTCCATTTTCATAGTAGAAACTTCAATAGATCCATCACCATTAGATGAAAATGGATTTAGATATAAAACAATTCCTGCTAAAACTACTAAACCAGCGATTAATTTTTTCTTCACATTTACTCCTTATTGATATTTTTTATCTAGTGTTCCTAATAATTGATCCAAATTTGCAAGCTGTATCGCAGCATCATATTTTGTTGTTACCAATGTTGAACTTGCTTGGAGCACTGCTAATTGTGCATCTAACAATTCTAAAATTGTTGCGGAACCTAATTCATATTTATTTTGTGCTAATCGTAAATCTTCTTCTGCAGAAATTAATACTTCTTCATAGATTGGAATTAGTTCTTCATAATTTTTGAGAGTATTGAGTAATGAAGATAAGCTAACTTTGGCATCTTTTCTCGAAGAATCATACATCATTTTAGATTGTCCAAATCGTATTTTAGATATTTCTACAGAATTTCTATTTTTGAGACCAGAAAAAATAGGAATACTAAGAGTTAAATTTGCACTCTTAATATAATTATCATTAAAAAATTCACTTGTAACCTGTTCATTAGAATATGCATTCATTCCAACACTCAAATTTAAGCTTGGCAAACTTGATCCCCATGATGAACGAAGATTCAATTGGGCAGTCTCAATCTGTGCATCTAAAATTCTTAACTCAGGACTATTCCCAACCATAATTTCATATGCTTCATTAAAACCAGGAACAATCAATTCTATATTAACTTTATCTCTAATTTTTAGTTCTATATCTTTTTCTAAAAGTCCCATACTATTTTTTAATGTCTGCTCACTATTATCTCGATTAAGTTTTCTAGATAACAAAGTAGATTTTGCTGTTCCATATTGCACAGATGCCTTTAAATAGTCAGTTTTGCTCACAGATCCTAGATTATATCGTCTTTCTACCAATTCCAATTGTCTTGAAGACAATTCTAGATTCTTTTCAGCAATAGTAAAGAGTTCTTTATTTTTTAAAAATTGATAGTAATACGTATAAACATTCGAGATGATTCTTGATTTTGATTGTCTTTCATTTTCCTTTGCAATAAGATAATTATTATTACTTTGTCTTACATTTCTGGCATTATTACCAGAATTAAATAAATTTTGATTTAAGCTAATTCCAGCTCCATAATTTTCACTTGTAGAAAGGCTAGAATTTCCATATGTAGTTTCACTAAAAGAATTGCTTGCTCGCACTGTTGGTAATAACATTCCTATCGCAGAAACTCTATTCAGTTGAGCTATTTTAGTATCTTGTTCAGCACGCTTTACTGCAGCTTTATTTTCTAGTGCAATACGGACACACTCATCTACACCTAATGTCTGTCCAAAAAGAACAGAAAAGGATAAAAATAATGTTATAATTGTTCTTTGCATATAATATTAACTAAAAGCCTTTTTTAACAACTCAATACTCTTTGGAACACCTGTAATGGCATCCTCTTTACCTTCAAATTCTAATGATATATACCCTTTATAGTTAACTTTATTTAATATTTCTGCTATCCGTGGATAATCTAAATCTAAAGTATACCATTCTCCTCCACCATAATATGTTTTTGCTTGAACAAATACAGTTTGAGATGCAATTTGTTCTAGTTTATTATAAGGATCTTCTAAAAAATTACCTGTATCCATTAACACGCCTAGCCAAGGAGAATCTATAGAATTTACAATACGTAAAAGTCCCTCAGGTGTGCGAGTAAGCCCCCAGTGATTTTCCAAAGCAAGTACAACACCAGCTTGTTGAGCATGGGGAAGACAATCGTGAATCGAATCTATACACCATTTAAAACCATCATCTTCCGTAAATCCTGGAAGAACCGGCTCAATACCTTTATTGGCCATTAAATCATCAAACGATTCAGTTGTATTCCATCTCCCAGAATTAAGACGGATATAAGAAATTCCTAAATCATGTGCTATATCGATACATTTTTTTGTATGATCAATATTTTTATTTCTTTTTTCTTTATCTGGGTCAACAAAATCTTGATGTATAGACAAACAAATCAATTCAATGCCTTGATCTTCGGCTTTATTTTTTAAAGATCGTATATATTCAGGGGTTTCATTATCCATTTGTACATGGAGAACATCTACTCCATCTACGCCAATATTAGTTGCATGATCAATTACTTGTTGTACAGTTACTTTGGGTTCACGAAAATGCCAATAAGAATAAGTGGCGATTGCAAATTTATAATTTGAATTCATATTTATTTTCTCGAAGGATTGTAAAAAAGAGCTAGCAAATGGTGCAACCATCGCTGTTGCAATAAATTTTCTACGATTCATCGATATATATTCTGTTTTCATTTCAATTATTAGACGTTATAAACAATAAAAAAGTAAAAAAGAATTAACTAAATTTATCGGTCTTTTTCAACACATTTAGAAACTTTATTGCTTCCTTATGAGAATTCTCTATTTCGCCATCTAAAATAGCTTCTTCTACAAGAGATTTGATGGCCCCAATTTTTTTCCCAGCTGACAAATTAAACATCTTCATAATCTCATCTCCTCTAACAGGAGATTGAAATGAACGCAGTTTATCTAATTCATCAACTTCATTCATTCGTTTTTCGACACGATCAAAATTAGAGAGGTATTTTTTAACATTATCAGGATTCTTTGTAGTAATATCTGCTCGACATAATAACATTAAATCATCTAAATGTTCTCCACCATCTACAATCAATCTTCTAATTGCAGAATCAGTAACTTCTTTTTTTGCCAAACTAATTGGTCGCAAGTGTAATGCAGTTAATTTTTGGATATAATTTTTAGTTTTATTAGAAAATTTCATTCTTTTTGAAATATCTTCCAACATTCTTGAACCGAGATCGTCATGACCATAAAATGTGTATCCTTTTTTACTATGCAGTCTCCTAGTTTTAGGTTTAGCAATATCATGCACCAATGCTGCTAAACGCAAATCAGTATCATTAGACAATTTTGCAGCATTATCTACTACTTCCATTGTATGAAAGAAAATATCTTTGTGATGCCATTCACTTGTCTGTTCTAGTCCATACATCACAGCAATTTCAGGAAAAATATGTTTTAATAAATCTGTTTCCTGTAGAATAATAAATCCAACTGATGGTTTTGGAGTTTCTAATATTTTAAACAACTCATTGGTAATGCGTTCTTGAGAAACAATTTTAATCCTATCAACATTACTTTTTATTGATTTCAAACATTTTTTATCAAGATCCATTGATAATTTTGATGCAAAATGTGCAGCTCTCATCATTCGCAAAGGATCTTCTTTAAATGTAGTATCAGGATTGACTGGGGTAATTAATAGTTTGGATTTTAAATGCTGAATACCATTAAATGGATCAATTAAAGTACCAAATTCATTCTTGACAAGAGAAATTGCTATAGCATTAATAGTAAAATCTCTTCTTTTTAAATCATTAGTAACATCTGTCATGTCAACTGATTTTGGTTTTCTTGAATCTGTAGCATAAGATTCAAGTCTTGCAGACGCTACTTCAATCTCACATTCTTTATATGGAATACGTGCAGTAAAAAACTCTGGAAAAGGCACAATTGTTTTTACGCCTAATTTTTTAGCAAGCTTCTTTGCATAATCGATTGCATCGCCTTCAATCATAATATCAATATCTGTAGCATCTTTTTGAGGATCTATCAATAGATCTCTTACACAACCTCCAACTAGAAATGTCGGAACATTTATATCATCAGATAGTTTGCTAATTTCTTTTGATAAGCGATATAATCTCTTATTTTCCTTAATTATGTCTTTAATTATTGCCATTTTGTAAATTAAAAAATATATCTTTCAATTATGCTAGAAAAACTAAATAAACAGATTTTATTTATTCTCTTTATTTCTCTACTAAATGGACAATTTAAGGATACTTCTATTGCATTTGATGATCGTCTTCTTAAATCAGATGAAAGATCTTCTTTGTTCCAATTAGAAAATGACATTAAAAGATTTTATGAATACACAGTATGGAATGAAGAATATAGTGATTTAGCAATTAATTTAAATATTCAACTTATTTTTGAAGGAAGTGCTAATCAAGGCAGTACAAAAACATATGCAATTCAATCACTATTTAGTAATGGAAAAGATCTGCATTTTTTTGATAAAGGATCTCAATTTGTTTTAAACCAAAATTCTCTATACTATGATAGTGTTTATTTTGATCCATTATCAAGTCTTCTAGGATTTTACGGAAATATTATCTTAGGGGCAGAATTAGACACTTGGTCATTATTTGGCGGTACTTCTCATTATGAAAAAGCAAGATCTATTGCAATTCGATCAAATGCATCCAATTTCCCTAGAGGATGGGAACAACGTTTAATACTCATTGAATTATTAACAGCAAATACTGGCTTAAGAAAACTAAGATATTCTACCTATTTGAGCTATGATCAGTATAAGGATGGTCGAATAGACGCATGTTCAGAATCATTAACTGAATTTGTTAATAATTTAGATGAGATTTTTAACAATTATAGTCAAGAAAATTACACAAATATCTTCATGAAATTTCATGGAAAAAAGATTGGTGAAATAATGAAAAAACTTGGCCAGAAAGAACTTTTAAATAAAATGATATACTTGGACCCTCAAAGAAAAGATATTTATGAAAATTATTTAAGTGAAATCTGAGAAAAATATTTTTTTTGTTTAAAAAAATAGTCTATTGCAATACTCCCATTATAAATATTATTCAATTTATTTAATCGATAACGGTTTTTTTGTCTAACTCTAATAATCTTTGGTAATGAAAAGAATAACCAAAAATGTGCATTAGTAATTCCAAGAAATCTTTTAAAATCTAAAGTCATAATTGAATAACATAAAGCCATATCATCTAATATAATTTTTAAAATAATAGACCTTCCATAATTAAAATCTGTAGAATTTTTTAAAAATAATATCCAAGAATTACGATGATTCAAATAATGGGAATTTATAGAACTTTTTCTAAAATTTTTATATGGACCATAGTGATAGATGTATGAACTCGGAAATGACCAAACTTCATGCCCTAAACTTTGTACCCTCCAACAAAGATCAATTTCTTCCATATAGGAAAAATAAATTTCATCAAAACCTTTCAATTCCTTAAAAATATTAGATCGTATCATAAATGCTGCACCAGATGCCCAAAATATTCTTGATGGATTGTTATATTGGTTATGATCTTCCTCTAACGTATGGAAGATTCTTCCTTGAACAAATGGAAAACAAAATTTATCAATAAATCCTCCTGCACCTCCTGCATAATCAAATAATTTTTTATTATGAATATTTAAGATTTTAGGTTGAACAGCAGCAATCTTTGAATTTGAATCCAGAAAATAAACTAACTTTTCAATCCATTCATTTGAATGTTCTGTATCATTATTTAAAAATAATAAATATTTTCCACTTGCATGGGTTGCACCCAGATTACATCCTCCACTGTAACCTAGATTAGAATTACTTGAAATAATTTCAACATTTTGAAAATTACTTTTTACTCGATTGATTGAATTATCAGTAGAACCATTATCTACAACAATAATTTCAAAATCTTTGATTGAAATATTTTTATAAATAGAATTAATACAATTATATAGTAAATCTCCTCCATTGTAATTTGGAATAATGATTGATACCATATTCATGAATTTTGAAGTTCCTTTATTTCATCTAATAATTTTGTAGCTTCTAAATCATTGGGACTACGTACTAACCAATCTTCGATTAAGAGAATAGCATTATCATACTCCTCAAGCTCTTTGTAACATAGATAGAGCAACAATACCAGTTCAGGTAGTGATTCTTGCCACTTTTTCCATTCTAATGGAGTAATTTTTGTTGATTTGAATCCTTGTACTTCAATAGCTCTTTCGGTCATAGTAAAATTATCATAAATCGTTTTAAAAATGGTTTTTGCTTCATCATAATCTTCTAACGTTTGAACAAAAGTCTTTCCATATAACAAATAATCATTAATAGCTAGGTCATTTCTCTCTATTAATTGATTAAGATGATATCTAAGCTTTACCTTGTTACCTAAACCACCATATAATTGCCCAATTTGATATTGTAATTCTTTTGATGGAATTTCAATAATGTTACTTGGCATTTTCTTCTCCATATCTAACAATACTTTTTCTGCTTTCCCAAAATTTTTATCAAGATAATGTGAAATTGCTAGTCTAGTAAATCCGGTTCTATAATTTTGAATTAATCTACCCAATTGTGGATCAACATATATATTGTCATTTGCAAGGTTTCTGTAAATATATCCCGGTTGATATGTCTTTGAAATTGATAGGTTAGTATTATTATTATAATTCTTGTTATAATCTATGAACCAACTTTCATCCCCTATAATAGATAATAGATTATTGGTCATTGCATCAACATCGATAATTTGAGATGTATTATTGGATAAACGATATGCTAAGCCTTCCATCGTCAAATATTCATCAAGATTTAACATACTGGTTGGAGATACAGTAACTGCAAAATATATAGGACGATTCCAATTATTATCCCTGATAATGTATAATACCATCAAGTCTTGAACACGCAACGCCACATCAAAGTAAGTTGGCTTTAACTCCCATTCTATCTTCCCTGTACTATTTAAAGAATCTTTTGGTGCAGGAAGCGAAAATAAACCTCTAGACCAAGCTTTAAAATCAAGGCTATTGATTTCTTCTTCAGTTATCTTAACAAAAGGGTTATCCTTATTCCGACTTTTAAGTTGTTTGATATACCAAGGAGTATTCAATAAGCTTAAATTGGTAACACTAACATCTTTTCTTATGCCTTCTACTTCCTGCAAATACCATAATGGGAAAGTATCATTATCTCCATTTGTAAAAAGAATAGCATTCGGTTTACATGTTTGCAACATATTATATGCCATATCCCATGCGATATAATTACCAGTACGATCATGTTCATGATAATTTGCTAATAACATTCTTATTGGAATAAATGCTAAAAACATTGTAATCATAAAATATGAGGCAGGTAATTTGAAAGATTTTTCAAGAAATGTGTCGTTTATTTTACGAATAAACCCAAAGATTCCAATAGCAATCCAAATAGAAAATGTCATGAAACTTCCAACATAAGAATAATCTCTCTCTCTAGGTTGTGGATTATCTTGATTAAGATAGAACACAATAGCAATTCCTGTCATAATAAATAACACTAAAAGCGAAAATGCATCATATTGATTCTTACGAAAGTGAAAATATAATCCATATAAACCAACAATTAAAGCAAGTGGAAGACCAAATTGACTCCAATCAACTCCATCTTGTTTTTTACTTGCCCCAAAAGGAGATACCAATCCTCCTGGAATAGATGTCTTCGCAGATGCAACAAAAACTGAGTCATCTGTAGAACCTTTTCCAGCAAATTGCCATAAAAAATACCTCAGATACATCTTATTGATCTGATAACTCCATAAAAAAGTCATTTGGTCAGAGAACTTATAAGTTGCGTAGTCATAATTTTGTTTATTAGAGAATTCTAAATTTTTATACTCTGGCTTTCCAACAACTGCTATTTTGGACGGAAGATCATCAAATTTCCTTGGCAAAAAAGACACAGCCCCATATTGATCTCTATTTAAATAAGAAATTGCTTCTTCTATTGTTTCTGGATTGTTTTCATCAATAGCTGGATTCTGACTAGAACGAATAAAAATGGTAAAATATGTAGAGTAACCAATCATCAATAATAAGATTGATGTAGAAATTATTGCTAATACAGTTTTTTCATTTTTGATACTTAGATATGCACCATAAACCAAACCACATATCAAAATAAGTAAGGCATAAAACCCTGGTTGTAGAACTAATTGAGGCAACCCTTTAATAATGCCGTTTTGTATAAGAAGAAAAACAAAAAATGCTAAGAATGTTGTTACAAAGAAAGTTTTCATAGAAAACTTATTAATAGAAAAGTATATAATTAATGCAATAAATGGTATAGTAAGCAAATTAAGCAAATGAATTCCAGTTGCTAAACCCATAAGATAAACAATCATCATTAAATAAATAATATGATGTTTTTTGTGTCTATTCTTTGACCATAGAAGTATTAAATACACCACTAATGCAGTCATAAATCCACTAAGAGCATATACTTCAGTTTCTACAGCATTAAACCAATGGCTATGAGTAAATGCAAACGTTAATGAAGCAACAAATGAAGATCCAAATTTAAGAATAGAATTATCCGTAGTATAATTATTAAGGCGTTCTATAAATTGATTACAGATTAAAAACAATAAAGAAATCGTTGCAGCACTAATAATTGGTGAAAAAATATTAATCCGAAATGCAATATCACTACTAATTGGAAAAAGACTAAAAAGTTTTCCAATTAATAGGAATAATGGACTACCAGGGGGGTGTGGAACTCCAAGTATATGTGATGTCGCAATAAATTCTCCAGTATCCCAAAACGATACTGTTGGAGCCATAGTAGAAAAATAAACAAAGAATGTTAGAAAAAATAAAACAACAGCTAAAGTATATTCAACATTATTTTTTATCTTCTGTATCATCATTACTGTGTTCTTCTTTTTTTTCTTCTTCCACAAAATTCATTTTTAATTCTGATAGAACTTTATCAATATATTCTTTCTCATTCTTATCTAAGCTTGCTTCCATTCTACTATTAATCATTTCAAGCATATCAATTTGAAGTGAAGCACTTCTTAAATCAACTTCAGTTTTATCGGTAACAGGATTCTTCATTTTTCCAAGTGCAATCCAAACTCCATAAACAGATTGAGAAATTAACATATCAAAAAGTTGTTTTTCAGTATATGATTCATTAGTCATTTTTTTCTCCATTAATTAACAGTTGTTTTTAAGAAAAGTTTTAAATACTCCGAGTTAAATCTTTCTTTGATTAATTTATTAATAGGTTTACTTAAATTTGCATCATTATCTATCATATCAAAAGCTTTCATTCTTGCAAATCTAATTATCTTGCCATCGGTAACAAGATTAGCAATTCTAAATTTAATAAATCCACTTTGTTTTTCACCAAAAAATTCACCAGGACCTCTTAATCTCAAATCTTCATCCGCAATTTCAAATCCATTTCTTGTTTGAGTAAGAATTGATAATCTTTGTTTCGTATTTTCTGCACCACTATCACTACACAAAATACAATAACTTGTTAATAACCCTCGTCCAACTCTTCCACGCAATTGATGAATTTGACTTAACCCAAACCGTTCACAATTGTTAATCAATATAACAGAAGCATTAGGATTATCAATTCCAACTTCAATTACTGTTGTAGATATTAATATTTGGATTTGATTATCCATAAATTTTGTCATTATTTCATTTTTTTCATCTGCATTCAATTTTCCATGTATCAATCCAACTTTATAATCTTGAAAAACAGAATCTTTTAAATCCAAATATGATTGATTTGCAGCCTCTAAATCTTGTTTTTCAGTTTCCTCAATTAGGGGATAAACAATAATCGATTGTTCATTATTTTTAGCTTTTTCTATAATAAAATCATAGGCGGTATTGAGATTATTTCTCTGAATTTGTGATGTAAATATTTCTGGTCTATTCTTAGGAAGTTCATCAATAATAGATAAATCCATATCGCCATTATATGTAATAGCTAGTGTTCTAGGAATCGGAGTGGCTGTCATTGCTAAAAGGTTTGGAACTTTACATTTTTCTAAGAGGCGTTTTCTTTGGTTAACTCCAAATCGATGTTGTTCATCAATAATAACAAAACCAAGGTTGTTAAATGATACATCTTTTTGAAATAATGCATGAGTTCCGATTATAATCATTGCATCACCATCATTGATTTTTTTTAATGCCTTTTTTCTTTCATTGGTTTTTAAACTACCAACTAAAAGTTCAGATTCTATCCCAATTTTTTCAAAATTATCTCTAAAATTTTTATATAATTGTTTTGCTAAAATATCAGTTGGAGCCATAATTGCAACCTGATAATTATTATCAACAACAACAGAAGATGCAAGTATGGAGACAATAGTTTTTCCGCATCCAACATCTCCTTGCAACATTCTATTCATAGGTTTTTCCAATAAGAAATCTTCGATAATTTCTCTTAATACACTTTTTTGACTATCGGTAAGATCAAAACTAAGGTTTTTAAGAATCATATTATATTTTTGTGTTTTGAATTCAATAATATCAAATGTTTTTTCGTTAATTTTCTTTTTTCTCAAGGCTAATAATAGTTGAAGGAAAAAGTGTTCATCAAATTTTAATCGATGAATTGCTTCTCTTGACTCATTAACATCTTGTGTAAAATGTACATTCCTAATAGCCTTATCAAGGCTACATATTTCGAATGATTCTAATTGTTCTTTGTTAAAGTGATCATTTATATTATCAATTGATTCTAGTGCTTGATAAATAATTTTTCTCATATTTCTGTTAGTCAATCCTGCATTTTTTAAATCTTCAGTTAAAGGATACACTGGAATCACAAATCCTGTACTTAGTGCTACTTCATTCTCATTAAGCTTATCATATTCAGGGTGTACAATCTGAAAACGTCCCCGATAATCAGCTACCTTCCCATGAATCGCAATAACTTCACCTTCTTGCAATGACTCCTTAATATAATCAACTCCTTTAAACCACATTAAATTGATTGATCCAGTAGAATCATAAAGCGTAGCAGTTAAAAAGGTACCACGTTTCATTTTTCTAAGACTTAAAGATTTGATTTTGCCAATTAAGTTTACTTCTAAATCAATTGCAATAGAATCAATGGTCTGGATAGATGTTCTATCTAAGTATTTTCTAGGAAAATAATAAAGTAGATCTTTGACGGTTTTAATCTCAACAGATTCAAAAGCTTTGGATCGTCTTGGACCTACTCCTTTTAAATATTGAACAGGTGTTTCTAATGAATTAGAAGAGTTATTTAGTTTCATCAATAAACATTATTTCCATTCTTTTTTATAAGTATAGGTAATTAATTGAGAACTGCCAGGTTCTACTTCTAATGGAAAATATATTGTTGACGCATCATCTTTAATATACATAGTTGAAGATTCTTTTACTACCCAGTCTCCAATAATTCTTTCAACAACTTTGACTTTTATAGATACAGTAGATGTATTAATGACTTGAATTGATATAGTAGATTCTTCTACTTTATTTTGGCGATCATAGTTTAAGATTCTTCGTTTACCAACAATATCAGAAGCTTTACCAGCATTAAATGATGCAGTTCCTCCCCTATATAATTGATTTAAGTTATTTTTAGCTAAGAAACCAAGGGAACCATCAATGTTTCTCTCATATAAATAAGCTACTCCCGATGGCAATGGAAGATCTAAATTGTTTTCTTGAGAATTATCAAAAGAAATCTGGATGTCAAGCGGATCATCTCTCTGATCTTGCTCAGAATTATTAAATACATAGATTTTTTCATATGAAATATTTCTTTTAGGAATTAAAGGAAATTGGATTGTTTCTAAGGACTTTAGGTTGAGATCGTTCCCTAGATTGAAAACATAGAAATCTCCTAACTTTGTACCGTTTGGAGTCATTGGAGCACTTACTGCTCTGCTACTTATAAAATCTCTTTTGACTCCTACCTGATTTAAAACTCCTTCAACAACATTAATATCTAAACCTAATAAATTAACGTTAGAATGATTTACCACTTCCGCATCTACGCTTAATATTGCGCTAGTATCGTCTGTATTTAACTCTAGTTTATAAATTGGTTTCCAACTAAAACCAGAACTCAAATATGTTAATTCAGCATTTATACTTTTTTCTTCATTAGAAAAAATTTCCCAAAAAATCTCAGGAGTAAATTTATTTGAAACATTATTTAATTTTAAATTTAAGTATTCAATACTCGATCTTTGAAATACCATTAATCCTTTATTAGTATTAATGGAAACACTGGAACCATTCACATCAAGAAGAGTTCCTTGAATTGCTGAAGTACCTGTTGGTTTTAATTCTACTTGTGAACCAATATTATTTTTTAAATACACGTCACTTGAGTTAAAATTTCGATTCATTGTTTGAGATAAAATTTGGACTCCTTCTAAATCAAGATTTGGTGAATCAAATACAATATTAGGGGATAAATTAGTAAAGCCTACTACGTTTCTACCACTTTGTAAATTCCAAGTAATAGGTTCTTTTAAGGTTGCAAAACCGTCTTTATAAATGGTGATGGTCCTATTATTTTGAAGATCACTAGCATTCTGAGAAAGCGCAATACCAGTAAACAATAGTAATATTAACAACTTTTTCATTTTAACATCGCAATATTGTCAATTATTTTATCTCTTTCAACAATAAAATCATTCAATTTGTTTTTTTCATTGTTTACAATATTTTCAGGAGCTTTATCAATAAATGATTTATTTTTTAATTTCTTCTCAATAGCATTGATAAAATCTTTCACTTCATTAAGTCGTTTAGTAAGTCTTTTAATTTCAGAATCCGTATCTACCAAATCTCCTAGTGGAACATAAGCAACACATTTTTTACAAATTCCCACAGCAGATTTCTTTGGTTTTTTAATATTTAAATCTATTTCTAGATTGTCAATTTTTGAGAGGGAAGTAATTGTATCTTTTAAATCCTCAAACAATTTTTTATCATCTGCATTATTTACAGAAATAAGGACATCAATTTTTTTGGAAGGAAGTATATTTAATTCTGATCGTATGGTTCTAACTGATGTAACTATTTCTTTCAATGTTGACATTGTTTCTGAATCGTCAACTATACTCTCTTCATTTAACTGTGGCCATTCACTGATAATAATATCATTATCTGATTTACTTTTTAGATAACTCCAAATTTCTTCAGTAATAAATGGTGATACAGGATGTAATAATAATAAAATCTTTTTTAGCACATCTTTTGATAAAATATAAGTATTGTTTCTTATAGTCTGATCATCGCTTTGGAAATTGATTTTGGCAAGTTCAATATACCAATCACAAAATTCACTCCACGTAAATTCATAAATTACCTTAATTGCTTCGTTGAATTGGTACGAATCATAGTAAGCATTAACTTTTTTAATTGTTTTGTCTAGTTCACTTAAAATCCATTCATCCTGGAAAGCTAATTTATCATTGTTAAGCGAATCATTAAAATTCTCATCATGATTTAACATAATAAATCGACTAGCATTCCAGATTTTACTCATAAAATTTCGACCTATTTCAAGCCCACTTTCAGAAAAATAAACATCTGATCCTTGTGGAGACATAAGCATGACTGAGAATCGAGTCGCATCAGTTCCATATTTATTAAATAGTCCAATTGGATCAGGAGAATTTCCAAGAGATTTACTAAACTTTCTTCCTTGTTCATCTCTTAAGATGCTTGTGAAGTATACATCTTTAAATGGTGCTTCTCCCATAAATTCGAAACCAGACATAATCATCCTTGCAACCCAAAAGAATATAATATCTGGTCCTGTTACCAAAGCACTGGTTGGATAGTAATGTGTTTTTTCTTCTTCTGGCCAATTATGGACGGCAAATGGCCATAGCCAAGAACTAAACCATGTATCTAATACATCAGTATCTTGTTCCCAATTATCGATATCTTTTGGTGGAGTAGTAGAAATAAACCAATTTTCTTTTTTACTATGATCAGAATCCTTTTTATACCATACTGGGATACGATGCCCCCAATAAAGTTGACGACTAATACACCAATCCTGAATATTATCCATCCAATGATCATACGTTTTTACCCAATGATTTGGATAAAAATTAATCTCTCCTTTTTTAACAGATTTAATAGCAGGTTTAGCAAGTTCTTTCATTTTTAAAAACCATTGATCTGAAAGATAATATTCGATAGGAACGTTTCCTCTTTCTGAAAAACCTACTTTGTGCATATAATCTTCTTCTTTTAAGAGACAATTATCTTTCTTTAAATCATCAATAACTTTCTTCCTAGCATCTTCCCTTGTTAAACCAACATATTCTTTTGGAGCATTTGAGTTAATAGAACCATCGGGATTCATTACATTCACCATATCTAGAGAATGTTCTAAACCAACATTGTAATCATTTGGATCATGAGCAGGAGTAATTTTGACACAACCAGTTCCAAATTCTGGATCAACCATTTTATCTGCAATAATTGGTATCTTTCTTCCTACAATTGGTAAAATTGCATTACTTCCAATTAAATCTTTAAAACGTTTATCAGATGGATTTACAGCTACTGCTACATCTCCAAGCATTGTTTCTGGTCTGGTCGTTGCAATCTCAATAAATGAATCAGAATTCTCTATTGCATATTTGATATACCATAATTTGCCATTGACTTCTTTAAAAATAACTTCTTCATCACTAAGTGCTGTTTGTGATTTTGGACACCAATTTACTAATCTGTTCCCTTTGTAAATCAATCCTTTATCAAATAATCGAACAAAAGATTCAAGGACGGCTTCAGAATACTTATCATCCATTGTAAAGTTGAGTTTATCCCAATCACAGGAACATCCCAATTTTTGCAATTGGTTAATAATAATGCCACCATACTTTTCTTTCCACTCCCATGCATGTTCTAAGAATTCTTCTCTAGAAATATCTTTTTTATCAATTCCTTTTTCTTGAAGCATTTTTGCTACCTTTGATTCGGTAGCGATAGATGCATGGTCAGTTCCAGGAACCCAACAAGCATTTTTCCCTTCCATTCTTGCTTTTCGTATTAGAATATCTTGAATCGTGTTATTTAAGACATGGCCCATCGTCAATTTACCAGTCACATTTGGTGGAGGAATGACAATAGTATAGTGATTATCAGAAGGTCGGCTGGAAAAATAGTCTTTTTCTAACCAATGTTTATACCATCTATCTTCTAACTCAGAAGGAGAATATTTTTTATCTAATAATTTCATTTCAAATAATCTTTTAATGTCTGAATTAAACTATTTACTTCACTTTCTGTTTTTGCTTCAGCAAAGATTCTAATTATTGGTTCAGTATTGGATTTTCTGATATGAATCCACTTTTTAGACCAACTAAATTTAATCCCATCATCTCTATTAATTTCGTCACAATCAAATAGAGTAGCAAGGTTATCAAAATCAACATCTTTTGAATCATTTAAGGTAATCTTATCTTTAAGAAAAACATATTCAGGAATTTCAGCAATGATTTCATTAATAGATTGATTGGTTAAATCTAAAAGATTCAATACCATTGCTACAGCAACCAAAGAATCTCTTCCAAGGTGCACTTCTTCCAGAATTACACCACCATTACCTTCTCCCCCAATTGAAATGTTTAATTCTTTCATTTTTTGAACAACATGAGCTTCACCGATTTTAGTTCTAATTGAACCTGATGAAATATCATCAATCATTTTTGATGTAGATAAATTTGTTACTATCATACTCTTTTGGTGGTTAATAAAATTTTTAAATGCTAAAACTAAAGTATATTCTTCTCCAATAGCTTTACCTTTATTAGAAACTATAGATAACCTATCTCCATCTGGATCAGTAGCAAATCCAATATCAGCACCTACTTCTAAAACCTTGTTTTCTAAATCTTTCAAATTATGAGCAAGCGGTTCAGGAATACGAGTAAAATTGCCATCTCCATTACAATTAATTGTTTCTACATCACATCCTAGTTCTCTACATAATTGTGGTAAAATAGTTGAACCTGCTCCATTTACGGCATCTATTACTACTTTCATTTTTTTTGAATGTATTTTATCTGGCTCGATACATGAAGCTGAAAGTACTTTATTAATATGCTCTTCATCTGCAGAATTATAGTATGATGCTTTACCAGCAACCTCTGCTTTATCTAAAACATCTTCATTGTCAACAGATGCAAACAACTTATCGCATTGATCTGGAGATAAAAATGTACCATCTTTTTGTAAAAATTTTAATCCATTGTATTCTGTTGGATTGTGGCTTGCTGTAATAACAATCCCTCCATCATATTGTTCTTTTTCTGTCATTAATTGCATAGTAGGAGTGGTAGCTAAATCACAATTATCAACATTAACTCCATATTTGGTTAAAGAATCAACAACCCATTGTGACATTTCTTTTCCAGATTGTCTTCCATCTCTTCCTAGCACACAATATGTAATCTTTTGAGTTAAAATAAATGAGGTAATATATTGATCAATTATTCCAGAATTAAAGTCATCTTCAACGACCCCTCTAAGACCAGATGCACTTCTTATAAGCATAATAGGAGATTAGAACATTTTTTGGAAAAGATAAAGGGTGTTATGATATTAATTATCGATTAATGAATTTTGAAAGTCGTGAAATACGTCTCAAAGTTTGCTTTCTAGCAATTCTTTTAGTAACACTTGGTTTTTCATAAAAAGATTTTCTTTTTACGTCTTTTAGAACTCCAGAACGTTCCCATTTCTTCTTGAAACGTCTTAAGGCCTTCTCAAGTGATTCGTTATCTCTTACGTTTATCTCAATCATAGTTCGGAAACTTAGTGAAAAAAATCAGAAATGCCAATTATGATATAATATTGTTGGAAATTTCAATAAAATCTTCAACGCTAAGCTGTTCTGGTCTTTCAGTAAAATCTATACCACAATTTTTTATATCAATATTAAGAGACGACAGAGAATTTCTTAACATTTTTCTTCTTTGGTTAAATGCCATCCTCACAACTTGATCAAAAGACTTTAGATTAATATTATGATGAGAAGAATTTTCCTTCTTAATAATTTCAATAAAAGCAGATTGTACTTTTGGTTTTGGTAAAAACACATTTGGAGAAATCAAAAAACAAATTTTAATATCAAAATATAAACTGGTCATTACAGTGAGCCTACTATAATCTTTGGTACCAATTTTGGCAGTTAATCGTTGTGCAAGCTCTTTTTGAACCATAAGATAAGCTCGATTCCAACTAGCTAAATACTTAATAAGCCAAAAAACAATAGGTGAAGTAATATTATAAGGAATATTGCCTACCACAACAGGGTTTTCAATATCAAGAGCAGGTAAATCAACTTTTAAAATATCTTGATTGATAATCTCAGCTTGTGAAAGCTTATTATGTTGTTTTAATATTGCAATTAAATCACGATCAATCTCTACCATATGCAGTTCATTGCAAATACCTACTAATTTTTCGCTTAATGCCCCTTGTCCGGGTCCTATTTCTAAAACATTTTCATTAGAATCAATTTTGACATTATTAATAATTTTCTCTAAGAGATTATTATCAACTAAAAAATTTTGACCCCACTTTTTTTTAGCAAATACCATTAGTTAAGTAATATTAAAAAAGTTCATTGCATTGTTTGTAGTTTCTTGAGCGATTTTTTCAAGTGGTATGTCCAGAAAATCTGACAAATATAGCGCAATATCACGAACACGTTTTGGTTCGTTTGGTTTACCTCTAAAAGACTGTGGACTTAAAAAAGGACAATCTGTCTCTAGAACAAAATCTTTTAAATCAATCTCTTGAATGGCAGAACGATTAATAGAATTCTTAAAAGTTACATTCCCAGAAAAAGATAATAATATATCTAAATCAATTAGTTGCCGTGCAAAATTAATATCGCTTGAAAAACAATGTGATAATGCTTTTTCAAATGAGTGTTGTTTTAAAATATCTAATATTTCCTTATCTGCATCACGATTATGAAAGATAATGGGCATTGAAAGTGATTCTGCTAGTTCCATTTGTTCTATCATTACTCTTTTCTGCACATCCGCTGGAGATAGGTTTCTATAGTGATCGATACCAATTTCTCCAACTGCAACTACTTTTTTACTATTTAATGCAAGTTCTTCAAGAGATTTTAGGTAATTTTTTTCTACACTCTTTGAATCATGAGGATGAACACCGACAGCTGCATAAACACAATCATATTTATTGGCAATATCAACTGATTTCTTAGATGTGTTAACATCTGTACCAATACAAATAACCTTATTAACTTCATTTTTTTGTGCATCATCTAAAACATCATCTAATCTGTTATACATTGAATCATAATATAGATGTGCATGTGTGTCGATTAGTGTCATTCGACGATTCGTGGGAAAATAGGATTAGTTTCAGGAATTTTTTCTCCTGGTTTAAGACTGCCCCATTCTAATGAAGAAGAAGTAGATCCTAGTGCATTAAGTATTTCTTTACATTTCTCTGGCATTACAGGAGAAAGCATTACCGTGGCAATTCTTAACGATTCAGCCGCATTATATAAAACATCTGCTGCTAATTCTTTATCGTTTTTAACAAGCTTCCATGGTTGATTTTTTTCCATATAGCCATTAATTGATCGAACAAAATCCATAATATTTTGAAGAAGACGATCCATTTGAAAATTATCAAGTTTATCTTCGATATTGATATTATTGACCTTATTTGATAAATCATTTTTACTATTATTGGGAGAAGGAATAACGCTATCAAAATTTTTATTAATCAATGTAGAAACACGACTTACTAAATTTCCTAAATCATTTGCTAAATCACTATTATATCTCTTAATAAATGATTCCAGTGAGAATGTTGCATCTGAACCCAATACCATTTCACTCATTAAATAATATCGAACTGCATCAACGCCAAATTC
>ENA-UPTF01000816-UPTF01000816.1-marine-metagenome-genome-assembly--contig:-NODE-816-length-20901-cov-3.491980_pt1 | contig 20901 bp, 21 predicted proteins | sample MGYA00238166_ERZ767019 | MGnify/ENA primary metagenome ERZ767019 (study PRJEB28930, sample SAMN06266391) | marine metagenome | isolation source: Sea water from 250 m depth | place: Atlantic Ocean | study... | reverse complement strand
ACTTCGGCACCTAGTTTGCGAGCGTTCATGTGTGCTACTTCTAAAGCTTCTGATGAAATATCAGTTGCGAAAACTTCAGCCGATGGCATTTCAAGTGCAATCGAAATCGCTATTGCACCTGAGCCGGTGCCCACATCAGCGATTCTGGGATTTTCAATTCCATATTTTCGAACATAATTTATAGCCTGTGCAACGAGTTGCTCACTTTCGGGGCGTGGAATTAACACGCGCTCATCAACTGTGAACTGTCGTTTAAAGAATTCAGTTTTACCGGTGATGTACGATAAGGGTTCTCGATTTATTCGTCGTGCTACGAGCGATTCCAGTAATGGCAACTGATCAGTCGGAGCAATCTTTGATAGATTGCTGAGCTGATGTGTCGCAGACCAACTAAAAGCTTGTCTGATTAAAAGTCTTGCATTGGTGGCCGGGTCTTCGATTCCGACCGCATTGAGTTCTGCAGTGACCGCCTTTATAAGTGTGGAAACGGTTTCGTTGGCCATGAATACTCTGGTGTACTTAAGAGTTCGCTGTGGCTAGCTTACGCGCTTGTTCTTCCTGTAATAGTGCATCGATGAACTCGTCGAGTTCTCCGCTGAGCACATTTTGCATTTGATGACTTGTGTAACCAATACGGTGATCGGTTATTCGTGATTGGGGGAAGTTGTACGTACGAATCTTTTCAGAACGGTCACCGGTTCCCACCTGAGCTTTTCTGTTTGCACTGATTGCTTCATTTCTCTTACGTAGTTCCATGTCCCATAAGCGTGATCGTAAAATTTCCATTCCTTGCAGTTTATTTTGTAATTGGGAACGTTCGTTTTGACACTGAACCACAAGTCCGGATGGTAGGTGTGTTATGCGGATTGCGGTCGCGACTTTATTGACGTTTTGACCTCCGGCCCCACCTGAGTGAAAGACATCTATTTTCAAATCGTTGTCGTTGATTTGGATGTCCAGTTCCTCAGCCTTTGGTAGTACGGCAACAGTAGTTGTCGATGTATGAATACGTCCTTGAGATTCAGTTGCAGGTACCCTTTGGACACGGTGTACTCCACTTTCAAGATGTAAGCGTTGGTACGCTCGCTCACCTTGCAGTTCGAATGTAACCTCTTTCAGTCCCCCAACGCCGGTGTCGTTCTGGCTTAATATCTTGAGCTTCCATTTGCGATTTTCAGCGTATCTTTGGTACATACGGAATACTTCTGATGCAAATAAACCAGCTTCATCTCCACCAGCACCTGCTCGTATTTCTATGACAGCGTCTGCATGTTCCGTTTCATCTTTTGGGAGCAACTCAAGTTTGATATTTTCGCTGAGGGCTTCTAATTGTTGTTGCAGTTCTTGTATCTCTTCATTCGCCCATTGTCGTACTTCTGGATCTTCCTCCTCTGTGATGATATTTTCTGCGGCTTCGAGATCCGATTGCGTTCGAATGATTTGATTCCATAGATCGACGATATGTTGGAGTTGGCTATACTCACGTCCTAATCTCCGGATAGCGTTCGGGTTCGATGCGGTTTCAGGCTGCGACATTAGATGCTCAACCTCACGGTGCCGGTCAGCGATATCATTCAGCCGTGATTCCATTGTTTGTTGCATATCTAGTTTTCTCTATAAGACCGGATGTGTTCGGCAATTGTGGCAGCATCACGACTGATTTCTTTTTGAACACCGTCTGCTGCTAAATTTTTGAAACTCACAGTTCCTTGATTAACTTCTCTGTCGCCGAGGATTAGAACATTTTCCGCTGCTTGATTATTTGCGTAGCGCATCTGCGCTTTTAGTGACCTTTTAGGAGCCAGTATTGTAGAAATCCCCGCTGCTCGTAATTCTGTTGCCAATGAAGCAGATGCGTTCCCAGAGTCGCCTACGGTGATTATTATGATCTTCGGACCTTTAAGTTGAGCTACCGTTACTTTTTGTTTTTTCATTTCAAGAATCATTCGCTCAATTCCTGAACCAAAGCCAATAGCGGGTGTTTCTTGACCTCCTAAAATACCAATTAGCGGGTCATATCTTCCGCCAGCTAAAAGCGTTTGCTGTCCTGTAGCACCGATTGGTTCGTACTCAAATACTGTGCGATTGTAGTAATCCAGACCGCGCACTAATCGATGATCGATGGTATACGAAAATTCAGGATAATTAGTTTTCAAATTGTCTAGTAGCGTCAGTAAAGAAGTCCAGTGTTCTTTGGTTTCCCCTGTTATGTAATCCACAGATCTTGGTGCTGCATCAGTAAGTGACTGTGTGACAGGATGTTTTGAATCGAGCACGCGTAATGGGGCTCGTTCAAGTCGTTTTTGGTCGATTTGTGGCAACTGATTCGCTACAGCTTTGAAATATTTTTCCAAATCACTGAGATAGCCAGATCTGGCCGTGGGATCTCCCAGATTGTTCAATCGAAGTGTCACACCCTTTAATCCCAGATCATTGATGTATTTCCAGCCGAGCTCGATTATTTCAGCATCCACTTCAGGTGATGAATCTCCGATTATTTCGCATCCAAACTGATGGTGTTGACGCACTCGACCAGCTTGCGGTCTTTCGTATCGAAACATTGGCGCCATATAGAACATGCGCACTGGCTGCGGGAGATTGTGTAAGCCATTTTCGATATAAGCTCGACACACAGAAGCGGTTCCTTCGGGACGTAGCGTTATCGAATCGCCGCCGTGATCATCAAACGAATACATCTCTTTCTGAACGATGTCCGTTTCATCACCCACACCTCGTTGAAAAAGACTCGTTTCTTCAAATGTGGGGGTATCGATACGTCCGAATCCGAACTGTTCGGCAATTTTACTGGCAGTCGAGTAAACATGAGACCAATGAGGTTGGTCCTGAGGGAGTATGTCTGATGTCCCGCGTGGCCGTTTGAAATTCATATAAATGATTGTCTCTTAAAGCAAGATACGAGCACATTGGGTAGTTCGTAGCAAAATCACATACTGTTGGTCAGATGAGGGTTCAGGAACCCAAACCTGCTGCCTGATATATCTTACCTTCGGTTTTTATTGCCGGCGCGTAGACCATACGAGCTTTGTTCATTTCTCTGAGATTCTCAGCGCCTACGTATCCCATGCAAACTTGCAATGCGCCGACAAGATTCAATGTCCCGTCGGTGCGTGATGATGGGCCGTATAAAAGTTGATTTAAGCTGTATTCGGTACCCATATTAATTCGCGTTCCACGTGGGAGCGAATCATGCCAAGTAGCCATTCCCCAATGGTAACCATGGGCGGGAGCTTCTTCACATTTGGCGAACGGGCTGCCGATCATCACGGCATTTGCCCCGGCTGCAAAAGACTTACACACGTCACCTCCGGTGCGAATTCCACCATCTGTGATTATGGGTATGTATTTACCGGTCTCCTTGAAAAAATCGTCTCGGGCAGCAGCACATTCAACAGTGGCGCTAACCTGGGGAATGCCAATTCCTAGAACTTCTCGACTTGTGCAAACAGATCCGGGTCCCACGCCAACCATCACGCCTTGAATGCCTTGTTGCATTAGCTCTTTCGTGACTTCATATGAAACTGTATTACCAACAAGCACTGGAACATTGAGATCTTCGACCAGTTCAGAAAAGATTAAGCCTTTTAAACTTTTTGATGAATGTCTGGCAGTTACAACAGTTCCCTGGACCACCACCATGTCAGCGCCGGCTTCCACAGCCACAGGTGCCATTCTCTTGGCCGTCTGCGGCACAAATGAAACAGCAGCAGATCCGCCTCCCTTTTTCACTTGTTCCACTTTTTTTGCAATTAGTTCTGGTCGTTGAGGTGCAGAGTAGATTTTCTGCATGATTCCCGTTGCCTCTTCACGCGGTGCCGCCGCTATCTCTTCATAGATTTCGGTGGTGTCTTCGTAACGGGTGTGTAGCCCGTCCATATTCATAACTGCAAGCCCACCGGATTTTGTCATTTCGATTGCAAATTTTGGATCTACGACAGCATCCATTGCTGAGGCTATAAATGGGATATCCAGTTTGATTCCGTCGAAATTCGTCGATAAATCTGCCATTTCCGGATTAATAGTGATGTCGCCTGGAGTTATTGCCACATCATCAAATCCGTATGCGGGCTTCAGTTCCTTGAAGTCACGAGGCACGTTTTGAACTCCTTATTTTTATTTATCAGCAAGAAATTTTACTTGCGGCGTTCTGGTATTTGATGGTGGTTACGAATTTCGCTGCACGTCAATTCCAACTCAGTATACGCTCAGTTTTCGCGGTTCGTATACTCTGACATTAAGGCATCATTAAAGTTGAAATTTACGATGCAATTGCTATCCTAGCCTAACTGCTAAATTGCAGGTTTCGGCAATTGATTCGTGTTGGAATTATTGGCAGGTTAAATCATTCGGATGAATTATTCAGGAAGTATTACTGATGTATCAGGAATTACAGTCGGCCATCATACGGATCTAGAAAATGGTACGGGCTGTACTGTACTTCTATCTGAGCACAATGCCGTCGCTGGACTTGAAGTGCGAGGTGCCGCTCCTGGTAGCCGTGATACTGAGTTGCTTCACCCTGTAGCGGGTGCGAAGTGGATAAATGGAGTGACTTTGACGGGTGGGAGTGTATTTGGTTTGGATTCCTCTGGCGGGGTTATTCGATACCTAGAAGAACAAGGAATTGGAATCAAAATGGGAAGGATTCGAATTCCACTTGTTCCATCTGCGGTGATTTTTGATCTTGGATTTATCAATCATCGAGTAAGACCTGGTTTCGATGATGGTTACGCAGCAGCAAAATCGGCATCAGTTGAGTTCAAAACAGGCTGTGTCGGAGCTGGCACTGGTGCTACCGCTGGCAAGCTGCTCGGTCAGATGTTTTCGATCAAGGGTGGAATAGGAACTGCTTCGGTAGAAGTTTCGAACGGAGCAACAGTTGGAGCCCTAATGGTTGTGAATGCTATAGGGGACGTGGTTAACCCGGAAACGGGTGAAACGGTTGCCGGGCCCCTTACTGAAACCGGGTTTGATAATTCGGTTGAATTGATGATCAAAATGCCTTCGAAAAATACAGGGTTTTTTAGGAACACGACTGTAGGAATTGTGGCGACGGACGCCAAGCTCGACAAGGTAGGTGCTACTCGTTTGGCGATGGCAGGACAAGACGGAATTGCGCTTGCAATTCGACCGGCTCATACTGCAAATGATGGGGATACAATATTTGGCCTTTCAACAGGAACTTATAAAGAACATACTTCAGGAGACACTCTTCATGCAGCTGCTTTAAAAGCCGTGTCAGAGGCCATCATGAATGCTATTGATTCTGCTGAAACATTGGGTGGGGTTCTTTCTGCGAAAGATGCAAAGGCAAGGTTTTTATGACTCCTCTTCCTGTATTAAATAAAGAATCTCTTGTTGCGGTTTTAGGAGCTGGTCGACTTGGTTCAAGTCTCGCAATTGCTTTGGACAAAGCTGGCTATACCGTTGCGGCCATTACGAGTAGACAACCCACCCATCGTGAATGGTTGAATTCGCATATCACAACCGGGATAGTTGTTGAAAATGTCCAGACGGCAGTCAATGTCGCCAACATCGTTTTCATAACTGGACCTGATGCGTATATAGAAAAAATTTGTTCAGGGGTTAAATGGCGATCCCATCAGGCGGTTATTCATTGCGCTGGCGCCATGTCGCTGGCTCCCCTTGATACAGCACGCGTTGCTGGAGCTCAGACCGGAGGGTTCCATCCCCTTCAAACGTTTCCGACGATTGATTCGTATGAGCGCCTGCAAGATGTGTCATTTGCAATAGAGTCGGCTAGTCCCGAGCTTTTAGGTTGGTTGCGTATCCTTGCTGAAGATTTAGGTGGATCGGCTTTTCAGATTGAGTCCTCCCAACGAGCTGCTTATCATGCTTCAGCTGTAATGGCTTGCGGACTTCTCTCAGGCCTCACTGGATTATCAGCTGAAATGTGGGAACCTCTTGGGATCGAGCGTAAAGAGGCCCTGAGACGGTTAATTCCGCTTCTTAGAGCGACTGTTGATGCTTTAGACGAAAAAGGACTGCCCCATGCGATAACAGGGCCATTCGTTCGCGGTGATATCGAAACAATTACAATGCACTTAGAAGCCACTGCGAATAAATCTATAGCGACCGGTAATGCGTATGCAGCCCTCGCTTTGGCGTCATTGCACATAGCCAAAGAGCAGGGCGGGTTATCTGATTCTGGGTTTGAAGGTATCAAATCGTTACTTTCTAATGAAAATTGAACTGCGGATTACCCCAAAAATCTAAAAATAGGTAATAATGATTTGCAGTAAGTGAACTAAGGCCTGGCGGTTAGCAAGTGGCAGCCGACCGGCGCGGAGGTACACAATGGCAACTCGCCGAATCACAACATACAAGATTCAACAGATGAAGCGTCGTGGCGCATCTATCCCGATGGTGACGGCATACGATTACACGGCAGCCCGTATTATCGATGCGGCAGGCCTGCCTATGATTCTTGTTGGTGACAGTATGGGTCATGTTGTTCTTGGTTACGATTCAACAATTCCAGTAACCGTTGACGATATTGTTAACGCTTCTGCAGCTGTTGTTCGAGGGACAACCAAACCACTTATTGTCGCCGATATGCCGTTTCTTAGCTATCAAATTGATGCTGAAACAGCTTTGCGTAATGCTGCTCGCCTAATCCAAGAAGGTGGAGCTCAGGCAGTAAAACTGGAAGGTGGCAAATCTGTCGCTCCGATAATTCGGCGGCTTACTGAGGCTGGTCTTGCGGTAATGGGGCATATAGGACTTACACCGCAGCATGTGAACAGGCTAGGCGGCTACCGAGTACAGGGTAAGACGGAAACAACGGCTAATGAGGTTCTTGAGGATGCTTTATCACTTCAGGAGGCTGGTGCATTTTCTGTTGTTCTTGAACTAATTCCTGCTGAGCTTGCGAAGAAGATAACAAAGGTTTTAGATATTCCGACCATTGGAATCGGTGCCGGTGTTCATTGTGATGGGCAAGTCCAGGTCTTCCACGATATGTTGGGACTTGATCCTGACTTCAGGCCTCGCCACTCGGGTGAGTATGCCACCCTGGCTCCGATTATCAAGGATGCGCTTGTTCGATATGGACAGGATGTAGGTGCCGGTACATTTCCGACTGATGCACAGTCTTTTTTCTCCGACGAGTCACGTGTCATGCCGCCTATTAGATATGCGCTAGAGCCAGACAACTAATTTATGCGTGTAATACGTACCGTTGCGGAAATGCAGGAAATTCGGCGGTGTATATCTGGTTCAGTTGGACTGGTTGCCACACTTGGTGGCATTCATCGTGGTCATACGAGGCATTTACAGGTTCTACGCCCACAGTGTGACGTACTTATAGGGTCGTTATTTCTCAATCCAACTCAGTTTGTTGAGAATGAGGATTTTTTCGATTATCCGCGCGATGAAGCTTTTGATATTGCCAATTTTGACGATAATGGTTCGGACTTTGTTTTTGTTCCATCTGTCGAAGAGATATATCCGACTAATGGAAATCCTATTCCGTTGATTGATCCAGGTCCAATAGGAAAATTGCTCGAAGGCATCCATCGCCCTGGACATTTTGAAGGGGTTGCTACAGTTGTCACTCGATTGTTTTCTATTATTTCTCCAGATAAAGCCACTTTTGGTGAAAAAGATGCCCAGCAACTTAGGATCATCCAACATATAAACAAATCACTCAAACTTGGCGTGGAAATAATCCCCATACCTACAGTTCGTGAACTTGACGGGTTGGCTATAAGCAGCCGTAATGCGTATCTATCTCCAATAGAACGGAAAGCCGCTCCTGTCTTGTTTAGAGCTCTTACCGCGGTCAAGTTAATGTGGGATTCCGGTGAGCGATCGAGTGACGCTCTTCGATTTAAACTCAAATCAGTATTGCTTGATGAATCACTAGCTCATGCAGAATATGCGGCCATAGTGGATACTGACACTTTTCAGGAACTTAATCATGTTGTTGGATCCGCCAGAGTTCTCCTTGCAGTGAATATTGGACGGGCTAGGTTAATTGATAATTTGTTTTTGGGTAAATGTGATTGAATCTGAATAGATCTAAAATCTGGTTGTTCGAAACATGCATTTGGGTTGGGCTACCTCTACGATTTTGTACATGAATATTCTTGTTACCAATGACGATGGTTTTGAAAATCCAGGTATTTGGGCACTTGCCAAAGCTGTTAGATCGTTAGGCGAAGTGACAGTTGTTGCTCCAGTGGATAATCAGTCAGGTACAGGATGTTCTATATCTTTTCGCAAATCCGTAAATGTAGATCAGGTACCGAGTAAGATCGACGGGGTGAACTGTTTTGCAGTGAGTGGGACGCCTGCTGATTCTGTAATTTTGGGATCAAAATACATTCTCAAAGAGGATGTGGACGTAGTGGTTTCGGGTATTAATCCTGGCTTTAACACGAGCAGGAATATGTTCATTTCTGGAACATTTGGGGCAGCAATAATTGCATCGGCACTTGGTATGAGGGCATGTGCTTTTTCTATGGATGCGACGGATCCTGTCAATGATTTCACGGTTGCGAACGTTATAACAGCGATTACTAATGAGCTAATGTCCCCCGAAACTCCTTCGGGCTCTTTGTTCAATGTTAACTTTCCTACAATTTCGGTCAGCGGTATAAACGGCGCGGAAGGTTCTGCTCCAGCACGTTCTGATCTGAAAATGAACGTGGATTTACAGTCTGATGGAGGATATGAAATATTCTCTGGGTTAAAAGTCAATATAGATGGTTTGGAACTAACTTCAGGCAGTGATATTGAAGTCCTTGCTCGAGGTAAAGTGGCGCTCACGGCGTTAGATGGAACTAACCTTAATTATTTACGTGATGACCAGTCACTTCATCGAATGATTGATGCAGCGAATCGAGTAATAGGTTGACGGGTTATCAATAGCTATCCAGAATTTCTGTATGCAAGGTGAAATTGAGGCCGCCAAATTACTAGTGAAAGGGAAATCTCGTGCTTTATGAACTTCGCGTATATGAATGCCTGCCTGGAAGGCTTCCGAATATCAATGCTCGTTTTGCCAACCATACGATCAAGCTATTTCAAAAGCACGGGATCAAAAGCATAGGCTATTGGACTACAGACGTTGGTGAAAGTAACCACGAATTGACATATATGGTGGCATTTGAGGATGCCAACCAAAGAATGGCAGCCTGGGATAGTTTTCGCAACGATCCGGAATGGGCCAAAGTGACTGCAGATTCTCATAGAGATGGATTAATTGTTAAGAATGTTCGAAATCAACTCCTCACGCCAACGGACTATTCTCCGATGCAATAATTATTAATGACAAATCCATATGCCTCCATATTTGTGTTTAATAACGCTCGATTAACGAGAACATGCCAAATAAACAAAAACTTCAAAATCTCTCAGGACGGGCTCACATCGTAGGTGTTGCCGAATCGAATAAATTGGGCAAGGTTCCAGAAAAATCTCCACTTGTTCATCACTCTGAAGCAGCGATAAATGCCCTTGATGATGCAGGCTTGCAGTTTGCTGACGTTGATGCATTATTTACTGCTGGGTGGTCTACTTTGGATGTTGCCGAGTATCTTGGAATCCATCCCCGTTATACGGACAGTACTTCTGTTGGCGGTTCATCGTTTGTCATTCATGTTGCACACGCACTAGCTGCGATTGCAGCCGGGTATTGTGAAGTAGCGTTGATTACACACGGCCAGTCGGGTCGATCGGATCGTGCGCCAATTCCACGTAATCCCGGCACCCCAATGGCGCAATACGAGGCGCCGTATGGAATCATTGGTCCACCTATTTCGTATGCAATGGCAGCGCGCAGGTATATGCATGAGTACGGTGAGGATCGGACTCGTCAGGCGATGGCAGAAATTGCCGTCTCGACTCGAAAATGGGCCAATATGAATCCAATGGCATATTTCTATGATAAACCTGCGACGTTTGACGATTACCACAATTCGAAATGGGTTGCCTGGCCGTTTCATCTGCTAGATTGTTGTCTGGTAACAGATGCTGGTGCTGCGATTGTTATTACTACTCCGGAACGCGCAAGGGATGCGAAAAATGGTAGCGTAGCCATTTTGGGTGCTGGAGAAGGGCATGATCATTCAGGGATTTCCCAGATGCCCAATTTAACCAAAGCGTTTGGTCGGCATACAGGACCGCAAGCATTAGAGATGGCTGGCATAACGCACTCAGACCTTGATCTTGCGATGATTTATGATTCGTTTACTTACACCGTGCTGGTCAGTTTAGAAAACCTTGGATTTTGCGCTCCAGGCGAAGGTCCGGACCTAGTAGCTTCTCAAAGAACCGCACCAGGTGGTGATTTTCCAGTGAACACCAATGGAGGTGGTCTTTCTTATACTCATCCCGGGATGTATGGGATTTTCACTGTAGTTGAGGCGGTACGCCAGTTGCGTGGTCAGGCAGGCCAACGTCAGTTGGATAATTGTGATCTAGCGGTTGCACATGGCACTGGCGGGCTCTTATCTTCTACTGGCACGGTTGTACTTGGAGTTCAATAACGATATGACTAATACAACATCCAAACCACAGCCCGTATCACAGCCGGAATCGGATCGCTATTGGGCGGGGCTTAAAAATGAAGAAATTTGGCTTCAGCGTTCGACTACAACCGGTGAATTCCAATTCTATCCGCGTAATTTTTCAATATCTGAGCCAGAAAATGGTAGTGAAGGAATCGAATGGGTGAAAGTGTCAGGTCAGGCGGAACTTTTTACATACGCAATTGTTCACGCTGCTCCGCATATGGGATTCGTTGGTGAGGTGCCATACATTACAGCACTTGTGCGATTACAAGAGGGCGTGATTATTCCGACAAACATCGTTGGCGTTGACCCTGAACCCGAAGCTTTGTGTATAGGAATGTTATTGAAACCGGTATATGAGCACAGTGACGTCAGCCAAACTTTATTGAAATTTACTCCTGCGTAGTTTTGTGTGTGATGCGGGGTTAGAATAAAGGTTGGCTACGCGGCCAGGTTGGCTAAGAAAGAAATTCTAATTTCAACATTTGGCCAGAGAAACCTGGCGCTAGAACACGGGCTACAAGTATTTTCCGTTTTAGTGAAACCGGTTGAAAGATGTTTGAGCATTTGAGGGCTAGTGCGTCTTTTTTCATTTCAAATTTGAGTTGAGGTCATATCAATGTCTAACAACTTTATTAAGTTCAGAGATATTGCTTCTCATGACATTCAATCCGTGCTTAATCGAGCAACTGAAATGAAAGCTGGTATGTTGAGCAATGCACTTGCTGGCAAATCGGTTGCGATTCTTTTTGAAAAGCCTTCGTTACGTACTAAACTTTCGTTTTGGGTCGGGACTCAAAAATTAGCTGGTAATCCTGTTTATTTTGGCCCTGAAGAGGTTGGGCTAGGTACTCGGGAGCCTGTAGCCGACGTAGCAAATGTTATGTCACGCTTGTCCGACATCATCGTAATTAGGACGTTTCTGCAGTCTACTATTGAAGAATTTGCAGCAAATGCGTCAGTCCCTGTGATTAATGCTCTCACCGACCATGAACATCCGTGTCAAGCTCTTGCCGATGTACTGACTATCACTGAGGAATTGGGAACTGTCGCAGGTGGCAAAGTGGCATTTATAGGGGATGGTAACAACGTTGCATTGAGTCTTGGATATGCAGTTGCAGGCTTGGGCGGACAGTTGAAAATCGCTTCACCAGATGGGTACAAACTTTCTAGTGATTCCGTTGATGGCGCAAATGCTTATGGTGAACATGCGGGAGGTTCTGTGGATCAGGTAAGCAACCCACTGGAAGCTGTGGCTAATGCTGATATTGTTTATACCGATGTATGGACAAGCATGGGGCAGGAGACTGAATCAGCCGAACGTCTAGCGGCGTTTGAAGGCTATCAAGTCAATCCAAGAATTCTAGACGAGGCATCCCCAAATGTGAAATTTATGCATGATCTTCCAGCACACCCCGGAGAGGAAATTTCAGACGGCCTACTTTACGATCCAAGATCAATAGTATTTGATCAAGCAGAAAATCGTCTTTGGGCACAAGCTGCTCTAATGGAAAAGTTGGTCTAGTTTTCATTGGCTGCTTAGTGCACATTTGTGGTGTGCACTAAGCAGCCAATGAAGTAACTCTAGGATATTAAAATGGCTTTACCAGTCGTAGCAATTATCGGAAGACCCAATGTAGGGAAGTCGACTCTGTTCAACCGCTTGGCGGGTCGGCGAATTGCTATTGTCAGTGACATTCCAGGTACAACTCGTGACCGTGTTTCTATGGATGCTGAATGGGGACAACGTCGGTATTTGATTGTGGATACGGCAGGAGTAGAAGACCGTCCTCATGATGAGTTGATGTGGAGTGACATTAAAAATCAGGTTCGAATAGCCTTAAGTCAGGCTGACGCTATCATCGTTGTGGTAGATGTTAATGATGGTGTAGTTGATGCCGACAAAGATGTGGCTGATATGGTGCGGCGAGTGGGGAAGCCAGTTGTTCTTGCCGCGAACAAGGTGGATACCCTCTCGCGTGAGGATATGATTTATGAGTTCTTTGAGCTTGGCATTGGCGAACCGCATCCCATTAGTGCGTATCACGATACTGGCATAGTTGATCTTATGGAGTCTGTTTTTGAGCAGGTGCCTTTATCTGAAAATGAACCGATCATTCATAGCACTATCAAAGTAGCGATCGCTGGGCGACCTAATGCTGGAAAGTCTGCGTTGTTTAATGCATTGACTGGTCAAGATCGCGCTATTGTTAGCCCGGTTGCCGGGACTACCAGAGACACTGTCGATTCATTATTTGATTATGAAGGCGAACGGATTACGTTTTTGGATACGGCAGGACTGCGGCGTCGCGGGAAAACTGATCCTGGGATCGAAAAATATAGTGCTATTAGAACTATTGGTGCTATAGAACGTTGTTATGTTGCGGTCTTGGTATTAGATGCTACTGAATTCGTTACTTCGCAAGATACACATATTGGTGGGTACATTGATGATGCCTCGCGTGCTGCAGTGATCGTAGTTAATAAATGGGATTTATCCAAAAAATTAAATTTAGAGAAGGTTGAGGTTCAAGCTGAAGTTCGTAACCGATTTAAGTTTATTCCTGAAGTCCCCATTGTGTTCACTTCTGCTCTCGCAGGTAGCGGGGTGGAGATATTGCTTCCAACGATCATGAGGGTCTACAAAGAATTTTCCAAACGTATTCCAAGATCCGAAGTGAGCCGAGCGGTTTTTGATGCAATGGGTGAGAATCCTTTGCCCGGGTTCGGCCGTAGACGTCCGAGAATTATCCGGTGTTTACAAAGTAGGTCTTCTCCTCCAACTTTCGAATTCACAACTCGCAACCCGGAGCTAATACACTTTAGTTATCGTAGATATCTTGAGAATCAATTGCGAGATAGATTTGGATTTGTGGGTTCGCCAATTAAGATGATGTTTCAAAGTCGGCAAGATGAATGATCTCAGTGTTGCAATAGCTGCGTTAATTAGCGCCTATTTTTTCGGAGCAATACCTTCGGGCGTGATAATTGGACGCTTGTGGCGCGGCGTCGATATTCGTAGTTATGGAAGTGGGGGATCAGGGGCTACTAATGTAAATCGGACGTTGGGTCCGCGTGCAGGGGCAGTCGTTTTAGCCTCCGACATTACTAAGGGACTACTAGTTACCGGTATCGTGCGTTATCTGCTTGAAGCAGATGCTTGGTTAATCGCTTGTGCTGGGACAGTCGCGGTTTTAGGCCACATGTTCCCGGTGTATATCCAATTCAAAGGCGGCAAGGGTGTTGCTGCCGGATTGGGAGCATTAGCCATTATTTCCCCAATTTCTGCGGTGATAGCACTTAGTGGGGTGATTATCGCTTTGTTATCCAAATATGTTTCTCTTGGATCGATAATCGGAACCAGTTTGAGCTTGGGTGCTTTGATAATTTTTAGTGCTTTCGAATTGACAATTGTTGGATGGGATCATGATCATTGGTATCTTCTTTTTGCAATCCCAGTTTCCATTCTTATTATTTGGAGTCACCAGTCCAATATTGGACGACTTGTAAAAGGTGATGAATCGAAGCTAGAAAACAAGCCTGATCCGCGCAGGGCGAAATGAACCGCGTAAACTGCTTATGTGAAACACATAGGAATTGTTGGTACCGGGGCTTGGGCGACCACCCTAGGAATACTTTTAGCACGCACTGGACATGAAACCGTTTTGTGGTCTCGTACTGAAGCACGAGCCGCAGAGCTTAGTAGAGCGCGTATAAATGAAAGATCAGTGCCGGGAGTCCAGTTTCCAGCATCCATGAGCGTGTCCGCATCCATCGATGAGTGTTTTTCGGAATCTCCGCTCGTAATAGTGGCTGTGCCTTCGGTAAGTGTCCGTCAAAATGTGAAGGACCTTTCCGATGCTTTATCTTCCGTCACTAGCATTGTGTGTGCAACCAAAGGCATTGAAATAGCATCTGGTAAACGTATGTCAGAGGTTATTTTGGAAGAATTACCAGAGTTCTGTAAGGACAATATAGGTGTCCTTTCTGGTCCAAATCTTGCACCAGAAATTGCATCAGGTAAGATCTCTTCTGCGACTCTGGCCTTCCCAAATTCTAATGTTAGCGAGTCTGTTCAATCAATCCTTAGTTCAGATGTGTTTCGTATATACCGTAGTCAAGACGTCAAGGGCGTTGAGTTGGGTGGTGCTCTTAAGAATATCGTCGCCATTGGAGCCGGGTTTATCGACGGTGCGGGTCTTGGAGCAAATATTAAAGCCGCATATGTTACCCGCGGGCTTCATGAAATCACTCGATTGGGAGTTGCGATGGGTGCCAATGGGGATACTTTTGCTGGCTTGAGCGGAATGGGTGATTTGGTTGTCACTTGTTATTCTGCCTTGAGTCGTAACTATCGACTTGGATTTGGCCTTGCATCGGGTAAAGACCTGCAGTCAGTTGTTGCAGATCTTGGCCAAACAGTTGAAGGAGCCCCAACGAGCCAAGCGGCCGTTCGTTTGGCTGAGCAACTGGATATCGATATGCCAATAACTAAGGCTACACATGCAGTATTGTTTGAAGGTGCTTCACCTCGAGATGTTGTAAATGATTTAATGCTTCGTACACTGCAACCTGAGAATAATCTTCAAGCTACCTAACCGCCTAAATCACCCATTTCATACAAAATTGCTGACATTACTGTGATAGCCGCTGTTTCGCTGCGAAGCACTCTGGGTCCTAGGTTGACGAGCTGCGCACCTGCCGCTTGGATACTGAGTGCTTCTTTTTGACTGAAACCGCCAGGTGGGCCGATCAGTGCAGTGAGACCGTCCGGATGCTTTTTAAGAGATTTCAGGGCAGCTTTAAGAGATTTTGACTCATCAGAACTTTCTTCCCACATGCACAGGATATTCTGCTTTATCAAGGTTTGGTTGATGGCCTCCATCAACGATATGGGTTGTGCTATTAATGGAATGACGGCACGCCTACTAAGTTCGGCTGATTCGATGGCAATACGTTGCCATCGCTTAAGTCTTTGCGGAGACGGAGTTCCTGAATTGCCGCCCTGTACTCGTTCTGAAATTACGGGTATGAACTTAACTGCGCCTAGTTCACTGCACTTTTGAATAGCTAACTCAATGCGTTCTGGTCTAGCCAGGCCGAGGATCATGGTGATCTTGGTGGAAGGTTCTGGGATCGTTTTTATTGTGGAAATCAATGTTGTAGATATCTCGTTTTTGCCTACTGTAGAAATTTCTGCTTCCCATTCATCTCCCGTTCCATTGAACAGTTGTACTCTATCGCCAGCTTCGATTCGTAAAACATTTTTTATCTGCCGAGCGATCGAACCTTTAAGCGTTATCACTTGGCCCGCAGTATCGATATCTGGCACGTAGAATCGATGCATTATCTGGCTCTTGCAATCAAAGTTGTAGTCCAGTCTTCTATTTGTCTAGTCGATCTAACTTGTCCTCCTGCAAATTCAAAAGCCGATACAACGTCGTTAATCCGAGTTTTCAGTACACCTGACGTGATTATGATGCCATTCTCTGCAACAGTGGCGACAAGTGTCTCAGCGAGTGTTATGAGTACGTTAGCAGCTATGTTCGCCACCACAACATCAAAATCTCCATCTGTTACTTCATCGTGCGGGAATGAACCAGAAAGGATCGTTGATTGTGATAAGAACCCAGCATCTTTTACATTTCTCATCGATGCATTTACTGCATCATTTTCGATGTCGATCCCGATAGCGTGCTGAGCTCCAAGTGCTAACGCCGCGATAGAAAGTATCCCCGATCCACAGCCGACGTCTAGGACCCGGTCGTTTGGTTTTATGATTTTTTCTAGTTCTTCTAAACACATTCGCGTCGTCGGATGGTGGCCAGTGCCAAAGGCTAATCCTGGCTCGAGTGTTATGACCACATCAGAATTTTTTCTGTTGAAATCAGCGGACTTGGGTACGACCACCAAATTTTTACCGATTCTGATGGGTTCAAATTTTTGATTTCGCCATTCTTCATCGCTGACTTCTTGTTCTTCAATTTCTGGTAGGTCAACGAAATGTCTGATCAATCGAATTCCGACGTCGATCGACGTTTTACGACTATCAGTGGTCTCGTCGAAGGGAAGCCAGCCTTTGATAGTTATCCAGTCATTAGGGTTAGGGGTTTCTCCTTCATCCGGGTTGTACCCCCCGGGATGTTCTACCGATGCTGATCCTTCACCGTGGAGATTGAATAGGTGGGTTAGAGGCTCTACATATTCTGATGGGGAAGTGATGCTGATTTGTAGCCAACGCATTTAAAAACGACCTTTGTTCGGGTTCAACCGTTATTTAATGGTTGTTTTATTCACCGTTGAAAGCGTCTTTAAATCGGCCAAAAAATCCATGCTGATTACCCGATCCCTTGCCGACCCGTTTAAGCCCAAATGATTCTGCGAGTTCTTGCATGAGTTGAGTTTGGTGTTCATCAAGTTTTCTGGGGGTGATAATCTTGAGTTCAACAAGTTGGTCTCCTCGACGTCCTGAACTCCCAATGTGTTGAATACCTGCACCTTTGATTCGTTGAATTGTTCCGGATTGAGTTCCGGGTTTTATTTCAATATCGGATGACCCATCTAGTGTTTGAACACTGATGATGCCACCAAGAGTGGCCATTGTTATGTTGAGTTCTGCGATCATCAGGACATCGTCACCCTTACGGTCGAAAATCTTGTCTTTTTCTACTCCTATATGGACATAAAGGTCGCCGTTTTCAACGCCTCTTCCGCCCGATTCCCCTTCCCCATGTATCAAGAGTTTGGTCCCATGTTCGATTCCGGCTGGGATTTGAACTTCTATCTTGCGTGACTTTCGTTCTTTACCGCGGCCAGAACATTTTTTACAGGCGGTTTGTACGGTTTGTTTCTCCCCTTGACATGTAGGGCAAGTGGTCACCTGTTCGAACTGTCCAAAGAATGTTCGCTGAGTGCGACGAACCTTGCCCTCCCCATGGCAACCAGGACATTCGATAACCTCAGTGCCCGGTTCGGCCTTATTTCCGTTACATCGTTCACAAGGCTCCATCCGATTTATTTTAAGTTCTTTTGGCACTCCAAATGCAGCATCTCGGAAAGAAACATTGATTTGAAATTCTAGATCGGCTCCTCTGTTAGGAGTTTGTCGGCTTGAGCCACCGAAAAAGGAGTCAAATATGTCTCCAAAACCGCCAAATCCCTCGAATCCATCGAAGCCTCGACCTTGCTGGCCGTTGACACCTGCGTGACCGAATTGGTCATATTGCGCTTTGCGTTGCGGGTCACTTAGAACCTGATACGCCTCGTTTACTTCTTTGAATCGTTCGCCCGCGTCAGATTCTTTATTACGATCTGGGTGAAATTTTAGAGCCTGTTTTCGAAATGCCTTTTTGAGATCTTCTTGTGTCGCATCACGCGGCACACCAAGAACCTCATAATAATCACGTTTACTGGTTGTCATAGGAACGGTGGTAACTTAGTCGGTAATAAGGGTTTCGTTTAATTTACGGCTTTGATTTCAAGTTCAGTATTAATTGTAGCCTTGATATGCCTCAAAACCGAGCGAATATTGGAATCTAAGCTAACTCAAATAGTTATGGCAAACTTACGATGAGTACTAGCCGTAGACCATCGTGGTTATTTCATTCAGCTGTTGCGCGATATAACTTACAGATGGAATCGCTGCGCCGTATCTCATTCGAGTCGGAGCGACTACTCCGATAATGCCTTCAGCTGTATTTGAAGTACCGTATCGACTGAAGACGACGGAGAAATTTTTAAGTGTCTGCTCTGTATTTTCCTCACCAATTACAACACTAGCGGTGCCATCTTCATCCGTATATTCATCCAATGTCGATATAGCTAAAGGGTCTTCGATAATCCAAGTAGCGCCTTCGGCCATGATTGGGTTAGCAATCATTTCGGGCTGTCGGAATAGCTTACCGATACCACTGAATCGTTTTTCTGTAGGAGATCCATTATTGTGTCGTTTCAGAGCCTTCAGAGCTGAATCGAAAGCCAGTCTTTCCAAACCTGTTTCAACGTGTGACACTCGGGATGGCAGGCTGTTCACCGGGACATCGACTATTGCTTCACTTAATCGATTACGCGCATGCTCAATGTCAGAGTTAGTAAGAGGCGAATCAAGCTGTATGATCTGTTTGTAAATACTTGCTTCTTCTAATACTAAGATTACTACTAATAACATTTCCTTAAGTCGTAGTAACTCAACACTTTTCACTGGCGCTGGAGCCGATTGTGGAACTGTGGTGAAAGCAAGAGTTCCCGTCAAGCCAGCTAGGATTTCAGAGGAAGAGTTTACCCATTCTTCTACGTATGTTTGGACGGTGTGGAGTTCCTCATCTATGCGTGCTGCCGTGGTCGGATGCAGTGTTGCGTCTGGATCCAGAGATGCTACGAACTGACGATAGCCACGGTCTGACGGCACGCCGCCCGCCGAAACATGTGGGCGGTGTATGTATCCATCTTCTTCCAGTGCAACCATTTCGTTGCGTATTGTCGCTGGGCTGGCTTTGAGATTCGTTGAACGAGCGACTGTGCTCGAAGCGACAGGAGACGCCGTCTGGACATGTTCCGAGACGATGAATTTTAGGATCTCTCTTTTTCGATATGACAGAGCCGGCATAGTTATTCTTGTCGAATCTAATACACGGTAAGTGATAGGTTCTCGTGAACCTAGCATGCATTTTTCCCGAGTGTCAATGGCAAATCTATCTTTGCCGGCTGAATGAACCTGATTCTCCTTAATTGGGCTCGAAAAGATTTACCGTTTATTTCGCACCGATCAGTTAGATTAAAGGCAATAGGTTATGGATTTATTGTCATCTTATTCGTCGATATTTTTGCTCTTGTTCAGCCAAACTATAGTCGAGCCAGTGCGGCTGGTATTTCTATGGTTATTGGGGTATTCGTAAAGATTTTAAAAAATGGTCATATGCTATACCTTGAATTACATCTTGATTATTGTCGCCATTAGTGCTTTTCGTTGACGCTTTTAGGGGCACATAGTTAAATTGACTATTGATCTGTCTCCAAGTACTGATAATCGCTCTGATACTTGGGCTTAAATTGACCGAATTAAGGAACGCTCGCATGGAAATACGTTGGCTTGGCAACTTTACATTTGAAGTGCGGTCTTCGGTAGGCGTTGTTATCGTGGATTATGAGGGTAAATTGCCAAATCCCGCTAAGGTAAAAGATGCAAATACGGTCTTTGTATATAGCAGTGACGATGATGAAGATCACGTTTCGAATGATTTTCAAGTTTTGACTGGGCCCGGAGAGTATGAAATTGGAGGCCTTAGTATTCGGGGCGTCGCTACTCCAGCGGACGATCCTGCGATATCTAGAAAGATTAATACGGTTTATATAGTAGACGCAGATGGATTACAGGTTGCCATGTTGGGCAATCCAGGCTCCCAGCCTTCTGCGCAGTCTGTTCAACAAATTAGTAAGGTCGATGTCCTGATAATCAATACAGAATCCCAAGGCCTTGAACCAGATGAGTTATCCAATGCTATTAGGAATCTTGAGCCGAAGATTGTTGTGCCATCTGGTTATGATTCACAATTAGGAAAGCCGAGCACGGAAATGCAGCGGTTGTTGACTGAACTCGGCGTAAAAGAATTTGAGGCGACTGCACGCGTGACGGTGACAAAAAGTGGTCTCCCTGATGAGCGTACGATTATCGTTCCTAGGCAACATATCGATTGATAATTGGCGATGCGCCCTTTTTGCGATCCGCCTCGATACGACTGCAAGCGGATTGGTCTCGGTCATACCCCAAGCCTGAATCATCTCGACCCCCAGTACGTCCCAATACCAGCGCAATAGTGATGCCGGCGGCGCTGATCCACCGCAAAGCACCCGTTCAAGGTTGGACAGATCCCAACGATCGGGCTCAGCTTCTACTGCATTTCTCACACCCTGCCAGATCGTGGGCACGCCGCACGCCAACGTTACCGCCTCAGTGGCCATCAGGTCCAGTAAACGTTCCGGTTGCATAAAACGGCTGGGATAAACTTGTTTGGCTCCGAGCATTGTCGCGGTGTATGGCAAACCCCAACACATAGCATGGAACATGGGTACGATGCCGAATACTGTATCAGTCCCGGACATACCCATGGTGTCAGTCATCGCCTCCGCCATGGTGTGTAGGTAGGTAGACCGATGGGTGTACATTGCCCCCTTTGGATTTCCCGTCGTCCCGCTCGTGTAGCACAAACCGAGCGGGGCATTCTCATCTAGTTCAGGCCAGGCGAAATCGTCGGCTCCTCTACGAATAAAATCTTCATAGCCGATCGCACCCGTGATCGTCGTATCCCACTCCCCAGATTCGGAACTCACAATATATAGTTCGACGCTC
>ENA-UPTF01000812-UPTF01000812.1-marine-metagenome-genome-assembly--contig:-NODE-812-length-20996-cov-2.547636_pt1 | contig 20996 bp, 22 predicted proteins | sample MGYA00238166_ERZ767019 | MGnify/ENA primary metagenome ERZ767019 (study PRJEB28930, sample SAMN06266391) | marine metagenome | isolation source: Sea water from 250 m depth | place: Atlantic Ocean | study... | reverse complement strand
AATTTCTTGCGGAAAGAAGGGGACCACGGTGATAGAATCAGCCTCATTTTCCAACGCAGCCGGGTCAACCCAATGCCCAATATAGAAGCAATAGCAGTTACTAAGAAAGCAATATGACTCAACCGAAGGAAGGCAGAAAATTTCGAAGAAAATATGGGGGCTGAAAAATGGTGGACCCAATCTCTGGAATGTTGTCCATCCATAGACCTTCAGAAATTATTTTCTCTGGGAAGTTTTCTGAACTTTTAATTATTTTATCTGGTAATTTTCTTTTTTCTATTTATTTTTCCTGTCAAATCAGCTGCACCAAACTTTTCTATTGTGATCCTTGCTCGCCTCATCCAAGGTGTCGGAGGAGCGTTACTCACTCCAGCGTCATTAGGGCTGTTATTGGCAGTTACTCCCGATTCTGCACGAATGACAACGGTCGCCAAGTGGGGTTCACTCACAGCGCTCGGGGTAGCAACGGGCCCAGCAGTCGGTTCCCTTATCGTCGACTCATATGGGTGGAGGTGGGCGTTCCTGCTGCTACCACCGTTTTGTCTGCTGGCGTACTTGACTGGCAAAACTACGTTGCCGGGCAACGCACCCAATGACGAAGCCCCCTTCCCTGACATCGTCGGAGCGCTACTTCTAGCGACCTCTATGGCCTTGCTTGCGTTCTCTATCGTTCAAGTTGGGCCCTGGGGATGGACCTCGCCGGGGGTCGTCGGCACGTTGCTGCTCTCTCTCGTCCTGTTGGTCCTCACCTTTGTGAAAGGTCTCAAACATAAAGCCCCGGCCATACCAACACACCTGTTTCGTATTCAATCGTTGAACATGGCGAACCTTGCGACAGCGATCCAATCCGCGGGACTGTCGGCTTCGATACTTGTGAATGTTTTGTGGCTAACCCAAGGATGGGGATACTCGATACGCACCGCTGGGCTCGCAACGGCACCACTTCCGTTGTTCGTAGCGTGCTTGGCGCCTTTCGTTGGGAAACTTGGAACCCGTTACGGGGTGCGAGTCATTGCTGTACCGGGATCATTCTCATGGGGGATAGGTGTGCTGATGTATGCCTTATTCGTAACCGAAACTCCGAACTATTGGGGCTTGTGGTTGCCGGCTTCAATTCTGGTTGCAATCGGCGTAGCAACAACGTTCCCAATTATCAGTGCAGCTGCGGTAGGTGAAGTTCCACCCGAAGACTTCGCGGTTGGCGGATCCCTCAATCAAGTCGGCCGACAGTTCGGTGCCACTATTGGGGTAGCAGCCCTCATCACGGTGGTCGGTTCAGGAGTCGATATCAGCGCTTACCACAACGCGTGGTTTGTGACCGCTGCTACGGGACCGCTAGCGGCGTTGGCTGTCTTCTTCATTCGTGAACCGAACTCAAACAAATAGTCGCCAGCCCACCAGCGTGTCAGGTTAAACGGAGAGTTCCGCGGCCGGTTTATCGATTGGCTGGCTCCAACTTTCTACAGGGATGTCGGTGCCGATAACTAACCGATGTGCCGGACTCACCAACTCCTTATGCAACCATCCCGCAGGTGCACGAAGTCGACACCCCGGTGTGGCGTGATACACGGTGCCATCTTCGGTAGCAACATTCGCTTCACCTGACACCAACCAAATTGTTGCACTGAACTCATGCCAGTGCAGGTCCGTGTCATGTTGGGTGTCGGTGTCGAACGCGAAGGCATGAAGACCTAGCTTCTTGGCTTCAGCGAACGCTTCCTCTTCAGTGATGGGATCACCCTGGACGAACTCGAACTCCATACTTATTCAACTTTCAGTTTCGTGCTTCCATAGATTCTGCCAGCTATTACACCAAACAGGAAGAGCAGACCGCGATGCTGAGTGTCTCACCCCACAGTTACTCATTGTCGGTATGCGAATACCAGGACCAAACGAACTAACCAGTCACGTACAAGTCGAAATACTCCGACGTTCCATTGCTATGGAGACCCCCGGCGCTTCGGTAACGGTGTCGCTGCGGCTCACGAGAGAAGAAGCGCTCATAATGCTTGATGGCTACTTGAGACAAGCCAACGCCGCATAAATCTAACTAGACGGGTCCAACGTCGAGTTGGGCCTGCGGGTCTTTCGTCCACTCCAAAAGTGACCCGTCATAGAGCGAGACGTTTTCGTATCCGAGCGCATAAAACGCCAAAAAAGCAGTACTCGCGGCGATTCCCCCTCCGCAATATGTGATCAACCGCTTGAATCCGTCGGCGCCGGCGTCACGAAAAACAGATTGAAGTTCGGAACGTTCGCGAAGCGCACCTGTAGATGGATCGATAACTGACATCGCAGGGACACTGACGCTCCCCGGAATACGCCCAGGCCGACCATAGTGTTGCCCGTCTCCTTCGAACTGTTCGTGAGATAACGCGTTGACCAAACCAACCGCCGGGTCATCAACTGCGGCGGTCACAGCCTCTTTGTCCGCAATCCACTCAGGAATCTCACGTGCTTCAAAAGCGCACGGTGAACGATCAGGAACGACATCTGTGACTGGTCGCCCCGCTTGCACCCAAAGTTCGTAAGTACCATTGAGCAGCCGAACATCGTTGGCTCCTGCTTGACGAAGCGACCACCAACAACGATGGGTGACCACATGCATGTTTGCGCCGTAAAGCACCAAGGTCTGATCGTTGGAAATTCCCATGGCCCCTAACAGGTCATGCACATTCGTCGCAGCGAGAGCCGCAAACGGGAATGGACCAGCGGGATCGGAAAGATCATCAACCATATGTAGGTAGTGGGCGCCTGGAATGTGAGCTTTGTCATAGTCGGTACGCATCGAAAAAAAGTCAGAAGGGCCTGGAGGTTGAGGGCGAAAACCGGCACGTACGTCGATAATCGCTAACTGCGGATCAGCTAAATGGTCTTCGAGCCAACTAGGACTAACAAACGTGCGACTGTAACTGTCCATGCATTTCACCTAACTAGGTACCAGTGGTTGAGGACTGTACATTGAACAACTCTCATGAACCTCGCAAAAAACATTGTCGGATGTCTACTCGGTCTTCCATTTATATGGATAGGAATCCAACATTTCGTTAATCCCAAAGCTTTCAACGAGATTGTTCCCCGCTACCTGGCAGCGCCGTCTTTTTGGACCTACACCAGCGGAGCGTTGGAGATACTTCTTGGTTTAGGAATCATGATTCCAGTGACCAGAACCATTTCTGCACGCCTTCTAGTGGCCTTGGTGTTGGTGATGTCGCTAGCGAATCTGAACATGTATTTGAATGACGTTCCGTTTAACGGCAACCTTCTCAGTGCGACCGGCCACGCCATTCGTTTGATCATCCAAATTTTCTTGCTAGCGGTTTTGCTATGGCTTGGGGCAATCTTCTAACTCAACCTCCCGACACGTTGAAACTTTGACTAGTGGGAGGCGATTACCCTTCGCGTTATGGCATTGATGGAATGGGCAAACCTCAAAGCGCACGAACTGCGGGCACTCGCAGCTGACGATGCGGTAGTGATAGCGCCGGTAGCGGCTATGGAACAACATGGACCGCACCTACCGGTACAAGTAGACAGTCGCTTAGCTACCGAGGTGTCACACAGAGCGGCACAAAAAGCTCACAACGAACAAGCAACTGTCGTCCTGCCAGTCGTTTGGGCCGGTTTATCTGAACACCACATGCCATTCGGAGGGACCATTACCCTCGACTACGAAACACTGCTGGCGATATTTCGATGCATCGTTGACAGTGTCCAACGCCACGGCTTCAACAAAGTCGTTATCCTCAACGGCCACGGCGGCAACATCGATGCTTGCAAAATGATCGCCCAAAGTCTGTCGCTGGAACTTGACGATATAACCGTTATCGCAGCGACTTACTGGCTGGAAGCTGCTTCTCGACTTGCTCCGATACTTGACGACCAATCCAACGTGTTACACGCGGGAGAAGCCGAAACCTCGATGATGTTGCAGCTTGAACCCGACCTTGTCGATGATGGCGACCTAGCCTCTCACCGAACTCAAGCCGATCTAAGTTTTTTGTTAGCAGGAGAAGGCTCATTTCGTTGGCGTGACTTAGCAGCCGTGACCCCTAACGGTGTCCTCGGTGACCCCACTTCAGCTAACGCGGCTAAAGGGGAACTACTTCTCGAAGCTGCTTCCGACGCAATTGCTGATCTCATCACTAACCCAGCAACCTGGGCACCAACAACAGATCTCCGCGGAGAGTCAACGGTCGGTGTTCCGTTTCACCGTTAACGCATGCACCTGATGTCTCGGTAGCAGTTAGATTTTGTTCCTGGATCACTAATTCATGCATCTGCAACGAAGGGGTAGTCGTGGAAGTCATCAACGAAGTCATACCAACAAGTCGAGAACGAATCGAAGAGATGATGGAACCGGGCCCTGAAGGGCCGATTTTCATGGTCAACCTTTTGAAATTTAAAGAGCACGCCGAATATGAGGACGGTCGAGAAACTGATCTCACCGGATATCAGGCATACCAAATATATGGACGCGGTGTCGCGCAGCTCCTCCCCAGGTACGGCGGTGAGGTGTTCTTCATGGGGGATGTAACCATGCTCTCTCTCGGTCAGGTGGAGGACCTTTGGGATGAGGTGGCTATCGCTAAATATCCGAACCGAGCGGCCCTGTTCGAAATGACGACTTCCGAAGAATGGCAAGCGTTGGCTGTGCACCGCGCCGCGGGATTAGTAGGGCAGCTCAATATCGAAACCGTTGACCCGCGACCCTAGACCTTCGTTATTCAGCTCTCTAACATCGCTTCATAGTCAACTTCAAGTTGACGTTGCAGGAGATGATGGAAGTGCCGCAACTTTGTTTCCTGATACTGAGACAACAGGGTGTGTCCACTAGCGAGATTCTTCAACCCAAGTTGAACCTGAGGCAGATTGTAAAGATCTTGATTAAAGACTTTTGCGAGCATCCCTAGCTGAGGAGCGAGCGTCCAGTCATCGTCCGCTGATAACCACTGAACCTTTGCTGGTTGCGGTCGTCCGTTGGTTAACGGCGAAGGCAAGAACAGCATGCATTCGAAGAGACATTCATCCGGATTATCTCCGTTGGGTCGAAAGCGGTACTGAATCGGGTTGAGGCAGCCCCATGGGTGCCAGTTTGGGAACACAGAAAAAAATATCGCGTCGATGAGTTCAGCATCACAGATCGATTCAACGTCCACTTTGTGGGCGGCGTCACCTAACAGAGAAATCAGTTCTGCACGCTTACGTTCAGCGAGCTCCGACCGTTCTTCAGTGAAATTGGATCGTGAGCTACGAGGAATTGGGACATCTTCGAACTTAGGTAGCTGTTCACCACCAATCCATAAACAAAGATGCGGATCAGCATGAGTCAACTTCCCTTCGACCCATTCGCCGTTGGAACGAAAAGTGCTTACCTCGCCATCAAGATCAGTGACGTCGACGTTGCCCGAATCAGCTCGCTCATATATGTGCCCACTGATCGGATGACGAAATCTCGTGTAGAGCCTCCCGTCAGGATCAGCGTCCCACTCAGGGACTGTCGCTAGGTGCGGACTAGTCACCTGAGCAGGAGAAATAGCACGCGAATAACTGCCGTAAGCGTCATATTGACTGTTTGCGTCGCCGAGCGATTCCATAAGTGTCGGATGCGTCGTTACAACGTGGTAGGACTCCATGAACGCTTCTTGGCAAACCTTCCAATTACATCGGACGACCTTGGCGACATGGACTGCTTTGTAACGACGTTCCAAAGGCAACGTAGTTTGGTGTTCAGAAAAATCACCCAAGAAATCCATTAACGGTTCAGCGTTGAGGTCCGGGTTAAGGAAAATGAATCCGCCGTATCTCCCAATTTGGGCCTCGGGCAGACTGCACTGCTCAGGTTCGATATCCGGGAAATCCCATTGACAAGGGATCTCATGTAACGCTCCGTCAAGCTCCCAGGACCATCCATGAAAACTGCATCGAAGGATAGAGGTGGTTTTCCCTGGTCGTTCGCGAAGTTTCCGCCCCCGATGAAGACAAGCGTTTCGGTATGCCTTGATGTCGTCGGGGTCTTCGCCGGTTCGAACGAGCAGAAATGAGAGTCGAGCGATGTCGTAGACCACATAGTCACCGACATCACGAAGTTCGTCTTCGTGGCAGGCCAACTGCCACACTCGCGACCAAAGTTTCTCAACTTCTAGATCATGGAACTCTTGAGAAAAGTACACCGAGGTCGGTATACGAGACGAGCCTGAAGGCATAGGTGACTCAGTCAGAAGATGGTCAGGGACTGAGCGAGAGTCACCGTTAAGAAGTTCTTTGTAACTGATTCCTGCAGACCGGTTCGTTCCGCTGACAGTCTCAACCATTTCCTGCCGCTTCCTTAGCTGACACGACTACATCTATTCGCTGTGGACCCCTCAACACGAAACTCGGTATATACCTCAACTCGGAGCGGTTGGTTACCTGTATGTTGCTTAACCGCTCACCTAATGTTTCTGCGACAATACGCGCTTCGAGGCGAGCGAGACCTGCGCCGACGCAGTAATGCGGACCCTTACCGAAACTCAGATGTTTAGCTTGGCCTTCACGCCCAGGTTGGAACGTATCTGGGTGTTCCCAGATTTCGGGGTCCCGATTTGCCGCCGCATACATCAAAACAACCTTTGAACCAGCTGACAGTGTTGTCGATCCGATCTGAGTGTCTTGGGATACGACGCGAAACATCCCTTGCGTGGGAGCCGCTAAACGTAACGCCTCGTCAGCGACGTCTTTGCCGTAAAGGGGATCTTCAGTGAGGCGCGCCCACTGCTCAGGATGTTCGTCAAGTAGGAGCAACATTTCCCCCAACAAATGCGTTGTGGTTTGGTTCCCAGCAACCAGCAATTGTTGGATGATGCTTAACATTTCGGCGATGTTGAGGGGAGCCGAATCGAAGCCCTCAGCATCGTCATTGTCGATCTGTGCATTCACAAGATCAGTCAAGATGTCGTCCTGCGGGGTCTTGCGACGTAGTTCCAGTTGATCAGCGAAATACTTTTGATATTCGATCACTTCTCGATCCGCTGCGAGACGCTCGTCAACAGAAATGTTGGTACCAATCCCAGCAACAGAGGCATCGCTCCACCGTTTGAAGTCACTCAAACGATCATCGGGAACATTTAATGCTTTAGCTATGACCGCAACAGGGAGCGGCACAGCGAACAACTCCACGAAATCCAAGGATTGACCAGTAGCAGTGCCGGAGATGAGTTGATCAATGAGTCGATTAGCGAGCTTCCGAATAGTTGGCTCCAGTGAAGCGATGGCTTTCGGAGTGAACGCTTGACTAACTAAACGGCGGTAACGGGTATGTTCGGGCGGATCGACAGTCAACATTGTCCCGACTCGCTCGAAACCACCCTCTTGTTCGTATAGTTCTTGAGCTCGTCGAGCGTATTCGGAGTTCCCTTCCATGCTTCCGGCATCGAACCTGGATGAGAACAGTGAGGTGTTCATAGCGCAGGCCGCAACATCTTCATACCTCGTAACCAAATAGATAGGCGTCCCCAGGGCGTCTGTTTCAAAGACACCTTCCTCATTTTGCATCTTCGCGTAATACCCATGAGGGCACTGTTGGATCTCAGGGTCGAAAAGATTGAAATCGTCTAGATCACTCTCAGAGGATTGCATCGATACATCATTAGGGGAGTCACCAGACACAGGCATCAAATTTCACGCTCCCCCCGAGGCTTACCGCAAACTTTGTTCATGAGCAGTCTCGCGCGAGACCACTGCTGTTCCAACACCTGATGGCCTAGCAGCGTTCCTCGACCAACACCGTGAACTCATTTCCGAGGGCGAATAAACAGAAACTGTCAGCGTTCGATAAGAGTTCTCGTGTGGAGGGTGCGGCTGAAGACGGCTTCTATTGAGCCCAACACATCGTCGTGTATGGGGCTGCCGCTCCGTCTTTGGTCCCCTGCGGCCAGGACTCGTAGTCCTTAAGGGTGAAGGCCCCCATGAGACCCTTCAAGACACAACCACAAATTTCTTGCGGCGGCCTTGCGGTGGCGTCTGCCTCAGCCGCGTCTTTGACAATGACGGCGCAAATATCGCGCCAGTTATTTTGGTAGTTCTCGGGCCACTCGTATCCCTGTTTCGTGCTTGCAGCGACGTGGGTAATGGCTTGTACGTCTGCACTGATTTGCTCAACATCGGCTTTCAACTCGTCGAACTCTTTTGAACTCACCGAGTCACTCGAAGCACAGGAAGTCGCAACCAGAAGCAGTACACAAAAAAGAGACACACGCATACAGCGATTGTGGCATGAAGTGGTTTAGGGAAGGATTTATTGGTCTTCGATCTTTACAGCGACTTCAGTCGACTCCAGCGAATAACGGAAGTCACAATGGGTTGCTCCACCCATAATTGTTTGATTTCTCTCAAACGTGATGTCGGGGTTGAAGCCCTCAACCATGGTTCCGTCCCGATTACACGACAACAATGCCCCTAACTCGGGGATGTCCAGACTGCGGTACATCTCTGCGTACTGGCAGCGAACAACATCAAATGCGAAGGTTGTTTCTGATTGTTCTCGCACTTCGATTTCTAAGGCTCCGCCTTTCGTCCAGTTCTCCATGGAATCAGCGAACTTCGCTAAATCGTTGCCTCCCATAGCGTCAGCCAGGACTGCGCCTTGCCCTCGCGCCACATCCACCACGGTTTCGCGAGCGAGTTCCACAACTCGGTCTTCCCCGAATTCTTCAGCGAAACGCTCGATTAAGGGGGCCACGATTCGGGCTTCAATCTCACGTCTTTTTAAGACCCCAATGTCATTCAGGTCGTCGGCTTTTGACTTATCTGGCGTGCTCTCCATAGCTACGAGACTAGAGCACAGCGTTTGTCGCTTCTCACACTGCGAGATTCAAACGAGGCTACGCGACTACGCCTTCTGCGCGTAGTTCGAGGATTTCCTGAGCGTTGTACCCGAGTTCGGTCAACACACCTTCAGTGTGTTCACCGAAAAGAGGAGCTCCCTCATTGACTAATTCAGGAGTCCCACTCATCCGCCACGCGGGTCTGGCGCTTCGAATTGGACCCATCGGAGCGTCGCTATGTTCCGGAGCCGAATTCCTGGCGACTGCTTGAGGATGTAAGTGAAGTTCATCACGAGGCAGTACCGGCCCCACCGGAACATCATGTTCCCGAAAAGCAGCCAAAGCCTGTTCGTTGGTCCACTCGCTGATGTGTTCGGCCACGATGTCTTGAAATTCATGAAGATTTTCGCTGTCCAATTCGGCGAACCGGGGGTTAGTAGCTAAATCAGGCCGTCCGATGGCGTGACAAATTCCAGCCGGGGGCGTCATCAGAGGCATGACGACTATCGCGCCGTTGCGTGTCGGATAGACGCGGTAGTACTCCGCTGGATACAGGCTTGGACCGTCGACGTCTTGGGTGATGCTGTGCTGCATCATCGAATCAGGCCACATGAACGCAAGGTTGGCTTCATGCATACTCACCTCAACGTGCTGTCCACGACGTTGGGGGTCACGTTCGCGAGCAAATAGCGCAGCGAGAATAGATTCCGCCAGAGCATGGGCAGTGATCTTGTCAGCCGGGAAGTGTCGGGTCAGGTCGAGTGCGTCGGTGACCGGGTCACGTTGAGCGTCGACCATCCCGGTCACGGCTTGAATCACGTAGTCATACACCGGCTCCCCAGCCATAGGACCATCGCCGCCGTAGCCGCTAATCGACGCGTAAATAAGTGACTTATTTCGCTCCATACATTGATCTGGATCAAGGCCGATCCCTGCGGCCTTACCTGGACGCATGTTTTGGACGACAATGTCAGATTGATCTGCGAGTTGCTGCAAAATCTTGCGACCCAGACGATGTCGACCGTCAACAGCTATAGCCCGCTTTCCTCGATTGGTGTTGTAAAAGTAAGCGGTCATCTCGTTGCGTGCTTGCCCAACCCCTCTCGTGAAGTCCGGCGCTGTTGGGGGCTCAACCTTGATGACATCGGCGCCGAGATCAGCCAACAACATCGTAGAGAGCGGGCCCGACAAAACACTTGAAACATCAAGCACTTTGACACCGGCCAGGGCAGCAGAATTAGTCATCTCGCAATCCCGAAAGACTGCTCAGCGACGGCAGCCGCAGCAAGGAGACGTTGGTCACACCACGACTGACCAACGAGTTGAACACCGATAGGTAAACCGGACGGTCCTTGTTGCATTGGTATATGGATCGTCGGAACCCCAAGAGAGGTCCAAACCCGGTTAAACACCGAATCCCCAGTGGTCTTTAGGGGGGGAGCCTCGCCCGGTGCGCTTGGAGTTAACAGGGCATCTAGGTGATTGGCGTCCATGAACTCTTGATAGGCGATTCGAGCGGAACCTAAAACTGTTTGAGCCGCCAAATAATCGTCATGATCAATGTTGGTTGCATTAACAAACATTTTGCGGACAAGGTCGCTGATGAGGTCAAGATGGTGAGTTCGTTCCCAAGCAAACACTCGGACAATCTCATAATGAAGAATTGCGTTGGCTGCATCGAAAACGAGTTCAAGGTCAGGCAGGGGATCTATATCAATAATTTCCACACCTGCTGCCTCTAAAGCTGCGCAGGAAGTGTCAATGGCCTCCATAGTTTCAGGTGCCGCAGCGTCCCACTGATGAGACAAATAGCGACCTACCTTCCGATTCAAATGTGCAGGTGAAGCTCCCGCTCCAGTCATAGCTTGAAACATTGTCGTCGAGTCAGCGACATCTCGGGTGAACCACCCGACGGTGTCAAATGCATGCGACAACGTAGCGACACCAGCCAGAGGCAACAGCCGACGGGTTGGCTTGAAACCGACGACGCCGCAGAATGCGGCAGGCCGAATCACTGAGCCGACTGTCTGTGTGCCAAACGCTGCACGAACTTGCCTGTCCGCGACAGCAGCGGCTGAGCCACTTGAACTGCCCCCCGGAGTGCGGCTTGGATCATAAGGGTTCGTCGTGATGTTCGGGGTAAATAATGCGAATTCGGTAGTCACTGTTTTGCCGGTTACAACGGCACCGGCTTCACGGGCCATCGCGACACAAGCTGCGTCACTGACTGGTTGGTTCTCTCGGTAGATGGGCGAACCGCGTTCCGTCGGTAGATCGAAGGTGTTGATGACGTCTTTCACTCCGACAGTCCAACCTGACAACAACCCGTCGGGAGCGACCTTGAAAGCTTCGATGATGTTGGCATCGCTATGACGTGCAGCCCACGCGCGAACAACCGAGTCGCGTGCGCTAACGCGCTCCAACTCTTCAGCCAGGTCGTTGTTGGGATCCACTCGATAATCATTGCTCACCAAGAAGGGTCGCCGCTTGTCTTTCGCTTGAGACGAAGCGTTTTGTTAGCTTCAAAACCTTCTCATGAATAGCTTCAAGTGTTCTTTAACGACGGTTCGAACATCACCCACTGAGAAAGAAATATCTAGCTGAAGTTGGTTCCGCCATTGACCTGCAACGTTTGACCAGTGATGTGGCGAGACGCTTGCGAGCTTAAGAAGACGGCTACGTCAGCTATCTCTTCAGGTGTAGCCATAGCTCCCAGAGGGACAAGGGCACTGGCCGCAGCGATCTGCTCTTCTGTCATGCCGTCGCGAGGCTGAGCAGTATCGACGATCCCCGGAGCGATCGCGTTCACCCTGATGCCGTGGGGCGCCAGCTCGGTAGAAACAGACCGAGTAAACCCGATGATGGCACCTTTGCTTGCGGCATAGTGAGTTCCCCGAGCAGAGTTCCGAAAGAACGCAACGGAGGAAAGGTTCACCGCCGTCCCAGACCTGTCGTTCTCAATGAGTTCGCGCGCCATCATTTGTAGACAACGGAATCCACCAACGACATTTATGTTCTGAACGTGATTCCAATCGTCATCGGTGAGCTCCAAGAACGAACCTCGCGGGAAAATCCCGGCGTTGTTCACCAGAAGATCTATGCCCCCCAAAGCGCTGCCAACTGCAAAGGCCTTTGCACAATCTGACCGAACACCGACGTCGCCTTGCACCACTTGAGCCTCAGATCCCGATGACCTAATCGTCTCAGCAATGTGTTCGGCAGTGTCTTGATCGTCGAGATACTGAACGACAACCGATGCACCCTCACGGCCAACAGCTTCAGCGATTGCTCTACCGATTCCTTGTTGAGCGCCGGTGACTAGCGCCACCCTTCCTTGCAGTATTGACATTGCGCCAGAATAGTGAGTTACGGTCACGAGGGTTCATGTCGCGACGAAGCTGAGACTCGTCCTCGATGCATGAACGATAATGGTTGTTATGGATTTGGTTATAAAAAACGGGACTGTCGCAACTGCTAGCGGCGGGGCAGTATTAGACGTCGGCGTTGACGGCGGCCAGATAGTTCAGCTGGGCGGCACCATGTCCGCCAAACAAGAAATAGATGCTGAAGGCATGTTTGTATTGCCCGGAGGTGTTGACCCTCACGTTCATTTGACCCCTCCAAGAACTGGACCAGGTTTAGACAGCTGGGCCGACAATTTTGAAATTGGTACTCGCGCCGCGTTAGCTGGAGGTGTTACCACGGTTGGCAACATGTCCTTCCCCCGCAAGGGTGAACAGATGAGTGAAGGACTTAAACGAGACGTTGAAGACGGCCTCAACAACTCACTTGCCGATTTTTTTCATCACCCAGTGCTGTTGGACCCAGACCCAGAAGCCCTCGAAGAGATACCTGAGCTAGCAATGGCCGGGCATCCCAGTGTCAAGATTTTCTTGTCCTTCAAACGGTTCGATCGCAATGTTGATGACTTCCTGCGAGCAATGCGCGTCGCCGCTCAAGCAGGATCTGTTGTGCTGCTGCACTGTGAAGATGCAGCGTTGATGGGTTGTTGCGGTGAACTTGTACGCGAAGCTGGTTTGACCTCGCACCGCCATTACCCAGAAACCCGGCCGGTCGTAGCCGAACGCATAGCAACAGAACGCGCCGTGGGGTTTTGTGAAATTAGCGGCGCCGCTACATATGTGGTTCACCTGTCAAGCCAAGCAGCACTCGATGTTTGTCGATCAGGGCGCGCTCGTGGTTTACCGCTGTATGTGGAAACACGGCCGATCTACCTCCATCTTGAACGGGCCCGTTTCGACGAACCCGACGGAGCGAAATACGCCGGCGCCCCACCTTTAAGACAAGAACATGACCGAGATGCCCTCTGGGCAGGCATCGTTGACGGTGCAGTGAGTACGGTCGCTACCGACCACGCTCCCTGGACGCTGGAACAAAAACTCGACCCCGCTTTGGGCCCCGCAGAACTACGTCAAGGAATGGCGGAATTAGAGACCAGCCTGCCGATGCTTTGGTCTCTCGGCGTTGCCCTTAAAAGAATTTCACTGAACAGATTCGTCGAAGTGACCAGCACCAACCCAGCCAAACTATTCGGAATGTATCCACAAAAAGGTTGTATAGCGCCGGGCTCCGATGCCGACCTGATCGTGCTAGATCCCGAAGAGAAACGGATCGTTGATGGAACCAAAATGCATTCGGCGGCCGGCTATTCGCCCTACGACGGTTGGGAAGTAACCGGATGGCCCAAATTTACGATCAGCAGGGGAGAGATCGTCGCCGAAGGTTCCACCGTTGATGCTGCGCCTGGACGGGGAATACTGGTTCCTAGACAACCCTTCGAAAGGCCTTGATCAAATCAGGTGTTAGATGGCGGCGCGAGGATCGGGTCTTGAAAGGTTTGAACCTCTACAACGTCACCGACGTTGATGGTCGAACCAACTGGCCCAACCCGACAGGCCATACCAAACAACCCGTTACCTTCCATCATCGCTTTCAGATTGCCATCCAAAGAAGGCGCTTCACTGCACCATCTATGTGCCCGCAGGACTACAGCAGGCTCCCGATGCCTTTCTCCGGACTCTTGGTCAATTTGAGGAATCGCGCACCGAGGCCAAGGAACCTCGGCGATCAACTTCGCGGAACCAATCGTCAAGTCACGCCAACTATCTTCAATCCAAGCCTCACCGGCATCAACAATGACATTTGCCCGGAACCGCTCCATACCGAAAGATTCAACAGCCCGTTCCTGGAGCCAACTCAAAGAAGCAGAATTAGCAAGCAACACAGGCGCAAGATCCACGAAAGTGATGTTCTGCTCAAAAACGTCTATAGAAGACGGAGCTCGATGCTTGGAATCTTCAGTCACAGCAGCAAAACGATGCGCCTCACCCAAAAAGTCAGAGATCCAGGCCGCCGCCTCATCGCCCCCATCAACACCTTCAACGGGTCGTCTCCCTACCAACGGCAGTACCGTAACCGAAGACGCATCTCGGGTGCTCAGGGTGACCGAGCCACAACCAGATGCCGACAAAATGACGTCATCTCCGTCTAATGCAGTCTCAATAGTCGCTAATGAAGGATGGTTTCTTTGTGTGACGCACCCACCTTCGGTATCAACGATCTGCCACTGACGGTCATGAGCTAAACCGGTAGCAACTATTGCGGCCTCGTCGACCTCAATGCGTCGACATGACTTCACCGGGTGAATGTGAATTGCTTCGACTCGTATCTCGGTCATTACCTGACCGTAGCAACCATGATGCCAGCACGCCCTTATCCAGAAGAAATACACCGACACAAACGAGTAGATCTCGGCGACTTCCACAACATGCTTGCAGGTCGGTCACCGACAACATTTACCACTAGCGTCCTTTGCCAATGAATGCGAGCTCACAGATCGACAGATGGATCAGCAAGAACCTGCATCCCATCAGTGAAGCGGCGTACCGGAATCGTCTCATAGAAACATTTGAAAAAAATGGGGCACTGGTACTTACCGGATTCTTCACCGCAGACTTCGTCGCACAAGTTGTCGCAGAATCAGCAGAACGTGAATCAGAAGCCTATTTCGCGAATTCAACGCACAACGTCTACCTAACCGACACCGACCCTACGTTGCCCCCGGACCACGCATTTAACCGCCAAGTTCTCAGCAGCAAAGGTCTAATCGCAGACGACCAAATAACCCGAGACTCTCCACTTCGAGCAGTCTACGAAAGCCAGGAATTCACAGAATTCTTGTGCGCTTTACTGAAAATCGACCGAATCTACCCATATGAAGATGACCTCTCATCAATCAACGTTCATTTCGCGCCTGCCGACAAAGAACTCGGATGGCACTTCGACAACTCATCTTTTGCGGTAACCACCCTTTTGCAGGCCCCCGAAAATGGTGGACTGTTCCAATACGTACCCGAAGTACGCGATGCCGACGCCGGCCAGATGGCCTACCCGCGAGTCGCCAACATTCTGGATGAAAACGAAACAGTGAACTCATTGACATTCGCTCCCCGAGACCTGGTCTTATTTCGGGGCCGCAACGCCCTACATCGCGTTACACCAACCGAGGGCCCGACGACTCGCATACTCGCGGTCTTTGCATACAACGACCAACCCGGTATCGGACTATCGGACTCAGCATTAGAAACCTTCTACGGACGAAACCAATAGAAAAGGCCCGTTGCATAGTTCGGCATTGGCGCCCTAAGAAAATGGCGTTCCACGCGACGGAATGACCACTTGGGTAACATGACGCTTAACGATCAAACGTTAAGTTTGCGTGCCTGGAGGGGGACACAATGCGAGGGGAGTCGTGACGGCAGTCACGGGCGACGTTGAAGAGACCGATCCCGGAGACCTTGAAGTCATAACAAACGCGATCAAGCAAGTAGGTATCAACGCAGGGTCGACACTCGTAGGAGTCGCGGCAGCCGACGCCTTCAACGAGTATGTCCCAGAAGGGCACCGCCCAGGTGACTTCCTTCCCGGCGCCCAAAGCGTCGTGGTTTGTGCGTCACTGGGTCCAACCAACGCAGCCTGGCAGAGCCCCAACAGACGTCTCATGGAGATCACCGGCTATGACTTCCGCGAGAACGTTTCATCGATCGTGGTGGCTGAATACATCGAACAAAATCACGGCTACCTGGCAATGCAAGCGCCTGCACTTCCAACGTCAGGCCAACAACCACCATTGAGCATGATGCTGTCAGCGGTTCTGGCTGGACTTGGTACACGATCAATCGCTGCAAACATCATCCTCAATCCCACCTACGGGATCATGTTCTTCGCGGCAGCTATTACCACCATGCGTCTCACTCCCGACCACCAACTCGAAGAAAACGTGTGCCCCGCCAGATCATGTGTCCGCATGTACGAACTGGAAGGAAAGACTCCGTGCATGGCGGTCTGTCCAGCCGATGAAGGTGGATGCCTGGATGCCACGATTGAAGATGGACAAATAACAAGCAGCTTCTTTGATCGCGAACGATGCTCAACCCGAGCAATGAACTTCGGCATTCGCGGACACATCAAACAAGTCGAAATCCTCACCGGGATCGACGACGCAGATGAACGACGCGAGCTGATTTATTCCGATGATTTCCGACGAAATATGTCCTCAATCGGGCGCTACAAAGAAAGCGTCTCACAGTGCTTTGAGTGCATGCGGGTGTGTCCTGTTGGGCGCTACAGAAGAAAGTTGCAGTGATGGAAGAACTCGATTGGCTATCAATCAAGTCAGGTCTATTAGACATGGCTCGCAAGCGGGGAGCAGAAGTCGCCAGAGTAGGTGACCCCGCTCTTCTTGAGGACGCAGAACCAGGGTTGCGTCCCTCAGAATTATTAGCGAACGTGAAGTCAATGATCGTGCTCGGCGGAGCCGCACCTCGTGCAGCCGAGTGGGAAAGCACCCGCGTTGAAGTAATGGAAACAGTCGGTACAGCGGACCGAATGACAGCTCTAGGAAGCTCACTGGCTCGACACATCGAAGAAACCTATGGCTATTACGCCATGAACGTGCCGACCGCCACCGACCAAGACGACAAGGCCTTCCTCGACTTCAAGGCCGCTGCCATTGCCTCAGGTGCAGGAACAGCGAGCCTTGCGGGTCCAGTCCTCGACCCAGATCACGGCTTTTTGTATCTCACCGTCATCCTGACAACAATGCCGCTACCAGCCGACGGACCTTTAGAAGAGCCCGCATGTCCGGCACCTCAGTGCCTAGATATGTGGGAAGAAAAAGGAACCACCCCGTGCATGGCTGTATGCCCAATAGATGACGGTGGTTGCATAGGAGGCGAGATCGACCAAGGACTCGTCATCAAACGACGATACGACGCGGAACGATGCCGAGATCGCGTTTACCACTACTGGACACCTGGCTACCAAGCCGCCCTGGAACGAGCCTTAGACGAGCCCGACTCACGAAAACGAAAAATGATTCTGTACGGCAGCTTCTTCACCCGAACCATGTGGTCGATCACATATTCAGGAGTCAGCCAAGGACAGTGTTTCGAATGCATCCGAGCGTGCCCGGTTGGCTCAGAACAACGAGCGTTGAAATGACCCGTCCAACAGAACGAGGAGAAATAAACGGCTTTCATGTCGTGGACCCAGACCTCTACGACCGCTACCGAGCAGAAGTCGTGGCTCTAACCAACTCATACCAAGTTGACATCAACGAATTTCTACCTGATGACGGGACCCGAAAACGAGGTCTCTCGGATGCGGAAATTGCTGAACGTCTAGGACTAGATATTCGCGATGTCACCGAGATACGGGTCGTCTCCGAACACGACGAATACCCGATAGAAGAGTACGAAGCATCTGCCCGCTTCAAAGACGCGGCCGCAGCCTCATACTTCGAAGGCGGAGTCAAGAATTTATACAAAGGTGACCCCCCACCGACACGAAGATGAAAATGGTTTCACCCTCCTCTACCTCACGTGACCTTGGCAGATGATGCTCACGTTGGGTGAAGAGATGAGCCGAATCGGTCGCCACTATGGCAACCGAACAGCAGTAGTAGACGAGTCAAGTTCTCTTAGCTGGAAAGACTTCAGCACTCGAATCGCCACCGCTGCAGGCATGCTGCGGGGGTTAGGAATCGAACCAGGTCAACGGATCGCAATTTATTCACGCAACTCGGCACGCTTCGATGAACTCAAATGGGGCGCTTTCCATGCCGGCATAGTGGCAGTGCCAATTAACTGGCGGCTCGCACCCCCCGAAATAGCTCACATATTGCAAGATTCGAAGTGCGAGCCAATTTTCATTGAAGAGGACTTCGTCGATATTTTCGACTCCCCGGAATTACAACCTTGGCGCGACAAGCTAATCAAACTCACAGGACCTCGCGAAGATGCGCTGGACACTTACGAACAACTCTTCGAATCAGCTTCCGAGGTTGACGTCGCAAACGTATCTCCCGACGACGACGCTCTGATTCTCTACACAGGCGGCACCACGGGACGCAGCAAAGGAGTGCGCTTAACTCACTCCAACATCATCTCCTGTGCCTCAGCCTTTGCATTGGCCACCCGAGGCCAACCCGATGACACCTACCTGCATTTAGCTCCCATGTTTCATTCTGCAGACCTTTTAGGTACCGGATGGATGTTGATCGGCGCAGCCCACACCTACCTGCCCATGTTCTCTCCAACAGGGTTTCTCAATGTGATCAGTGAACGCCAAGTGAGTATGACTATCGCGGTCCCAACGATGTTGATGATGACCCTTACAGACCCAGCAATGGAATCGGCCGACACGCGGTCGCTTCGGATGATGGGATTCGGAGCTTCACCTATGGATCCCGCATGGATCAAAAGAACAGCAGAAGGATTCCCTCATACGTCGCTGTTCAACTGTTACGGCCTGACTGAAACCTCTCCAGATCTCACTGTTTTCGACCCCGATGAATTTCGCCAGGCGGTCCAAGAAGATTCTCCCTTGCTGGCTTCAGTCGGTCGACCCAACTGCCTCGTCGACCTAAAAGTTGTTGACGCTGATGGGAGCGCTCTCCCTCCGGGCGAAACAGGAGTGTTGCTGGCACGAGGACCAAATATCACCAAGGGTTATCTCAACTTGCCCGAACAGACAGCAGAAGCCCTGCAGGATGGGTGGTTACGCACCGGAGACATCGCTCGAATCGACGAAGACGGATACGTGTACCTCGTGGACCGAGAAAAAGATCTCATTATCACCGGGGGCGAAAATGTGTACTCCTCCGAAGTTGAAACAGCTCTCTATCAGCACCCAGATATCCATGAATGCGCAGTCATAGGAACTCCTGACGATCAGTTAGGTCAACTTGTCACGGCAGTGATCATCGTTAAGCCCGAACAAACTTTGGGCGCCGAAGCAATCATCGAACATTGCCGCGGCCTGATAGGGGGATACAAGGTGCCTCGTCGCATCGAATTCGTTGACGAGATGCCAAAGAACGAACTAGGAAAAATTCTCAAAAATCGGCTCCGCGAAACCTACGCCTCGTGAACGACCAACTTAGAGAAGGTGTTGGGTTAGGACCCTTCGGGCGACTGCTGGGCTCGATTACGGAACGCTTGAATTGCGTTCACCAGCAAGAAACCGGCAATAACAATTGTCGCCAATTGGGAGAACAGCGCCCAACCGGTGCTCCCTCGACCGACGAGCGAACCGAGACTACCTAGCACCGCAAGGAGCGCTATCACTGCCATGACGTGCATCAAGTGGTGACTCATCGCTGGTTTCGCTGAGGCAGCCAATCCCAAAACGAGAAGGATTATGCCCACAAAAGTTGGGATGAGTGATGTCACGCTCCCTGAATCTGACGCGATGGTCACAATTACGCCCAAGGCGATAAGAAGTGCGCCGCAGATCGAGGTTTGCTTCGTCATTTGACTCCATTCGAACAGAAATACTGCCGGTGAGTGTAGGCCCGAACAGCTTTATCTCTTAAACACCTTCAGGAATATTTCTTGTCGAGCCTCCCAGGTTGGCATCGATCGGCGAAGAGTCGTAGCCCGGTGACCTATGCACAGGAGTCCGCGTTGATTCCACTAGACGGCCCGCCCACTGTTAGCCGCGAGTTTCACTCCAAGTTTGCCCGGATTGGACATCGATATCGTGAGGCAAACCCAAAACACGTTCAGCGACAATATTGCGCTGCACCTCGCTCGTACCACCACCGATCGTTAAAGCCGGAGAGAACAAGAATCCGCCATGCCAGTTCTGCCAACCCTCAACCACAGCATGCGCAGTGGGGAACAAGGATGACCCTCCTAAAGGGCCAGTGTCAGTGAGCATGCCGTGAGTTCCCGTCAGATCTTTAGCTAAATGCATAACGTTCTGACCATGTTCATCAGCTAAGGCTTTACGGACTGAAGCTTCCGGCCCGGGTTGTCGTCCCTGAAGTCGAGCGGTCAACGTTCTCAAACGGATAAGACGCAACACTTCGCCCTCTATATGAAGTCGTGCTGCCCTATCTCGAAGCGTCGGGTCAGACAACCCACCAGCGGACCGGATGATATCTAAAAGATCAACGGCGCTAGGTCCACTTCCCCACAATGCGCCTTCACCCGATAATGAAACTCGCTCGTTGCCCAAAGTTACTTTCGCCAGACGCCAGCCATCGTTCTCGTCACCTATTCGATTTTCGACTGGTAATTCCATGTCAGTGAAAAAGGTTTGGTTAAACGAATATGCGGTAGTCATATCAACAATCGGCTGAAGTTCTAGCCCGGGAGTGTCCATGGGGCATATGAAATAAGACACCCCTCGATGTTTAGGCACATCGGGATCAGTTCGCGCTATCAGAATTCCCAATTGGCTTCGATGTGCCCCCGACGACCATATCTTTGAGCCGTTCACGATGTAACGGTCACCGTCTCGAACAGCGCGAGTGGCGAGGTTCGCCAAATCCGATCCACTATCCGGTTCGCTAAACAACTGACACCAAATCTCTTCGCCAGTGAGAATCGGCCATAGATACCGATCCTGTTGTTCACGCGTGCCACCAAACAGAATCGTTGGACCGGCCCAGCCAAGCCCAATTCCACCGGCCGCTCGTTTCACCCCAGCTGCAGCAAGTTCTTCGTCGATGATCAATTGATGAATAGGGTCGGCATCTAATCCATACGGCTTAGGCCAGTGAGGAGCAACATACCCTGAGCGGGCCAACGCTTCCTGACTGGGATCCCCGTTGTGTTGAGCCAACCACTGCCGAATTTCGACACGTCTCAGATCGTCGTCTCC
>ENA-UPTF01000811-UPTF01000811.1-marine-metagenome-genome-assembly--contig:-NODE-811-length-21010-cov-2.801175_pt1 | contig 21010 bp, 21 predicted proteins | sample MGYA00238166_ERZ767019 | MGnify/ENA primary metagenome ERZ767019 (study PRJEB28930, sample SAMN06266391) | marine metagenome | isolation source: Sea water from 250 m depth | place: Atlantic Ocean | study... | reverse complement strand
CCACGTGCTGACCACCACTTAGTAAGGAAGTTGAAGATGTCTCAGACTATTCACGTTGTATTCCCCTGCCAAGAAGGCAAGGGACCTGAATTAATCGAAATTCTCCGCGGAGCTCTCGCCGATACTCGTGCCTTTGAAGGCTGCGAATCAGTTGAGGTTTACAGCGACGACAACAACCCGGACACCGTCGTTCTCTGGGAGAAGTTTGCGGTCAAAGAGAATCATCAGGCCTACCTCAAATGGCGCATGGACACTGGTCTTCCCGAGCTACTTGCCCCCGTATTGGCAGGCAACTTGCAGGTCACCTATCTAGATAGTCACGACGCCTAGCAGCTTTGCTGGTTACCTATTAGTAGGTAACCAGACAGCCGACTTTGAATGAGCCCCAACTTCATGGGGCTCATTTCATTTTTATCTGCGCATCTGAAACACATTGTTAGCTTTCCGGACTCAGCCGAGCGCCCAACTTGTTGACGTGGTTATGATCAAACCATGACTGATTTCGGCATAAACATGTTCCCCACCGACAAAGCAATCAATCCTATGACCTTGGCTAAAGAGGCGGAGGATAGAGGCTTCGAGTCGATCTGGTTTCCAGAGCACAGCCACATTCCAACGAGCCGGGAAACACCTTGGGGCCTCAACCCCAAAGCGCCGCCGCTTCCCGAGGAGTACTGGCGCACACACGACCAGTTTGTTGCGTTAGGTATGGCCGGTGCTGTCACTAGCAAGATCAAACTCGGTACCGGTATCACTCTTGTCCCGCAGCGTGACCCGATCTGGTTAGCGAAAAATGTGTCAACAGTTGATGCGTTAACTGACGGTCGTTTTCTTTTCGGTATCGGCTACGGCTGGAACAAAGAAGAGCTTCATCATCACGGCGTCAAATTCACAGAACGTAGAGCTGTGATGCGCGAACGAATTTTGGCCATGAAGGAAATATGGGCAAACGACGAAGCAGAATTTCATGGTGATCATGTGGAATTCAGTTCGAGTTGGCAATGGCCGAAGCCAACCCAAAAACCACATCCTCCGATCATTCTGGGTGGCGCGGCTGGTCCGAAAACCATGAAAGACATAGTCGAATACTGCGACGGGTTTATGCCCATAAGCGGCAGGTACGACTTCGCTGAACAAATAACCACACTGAAACAAATGGCATCTGATGCCGGTCGAGACCCAGAATCGTTTGACTTCGGACAGTTCGGAACGCCCCCCAAAGCAGAGATCGTTGACAGTCTGATCGAAGCCGGGTGTAACCGAATCGTATTTACACTCCCCCCAGCTGATGCTGACACCGTGATTCCTAAGCTTGATCAGCTATCTGAGTTCAAGGATCAGTACAACTAAATCAACTCGATCTTCAGTTGAACAAAGCCCTTAGTTAGCTGCGGGGATGTAGCCGTCGCGCATAAAACTCTGAAGATAATCACCATATCGATAAGGCTTCACTGCGAGCGGTCGATCTTCGTCTACGCAACCAGCTAGCGCTTCAATAATGGTGTCAGGTCGAGGATCGAAAAAGAACGGGATCGCGTAACGGTTCCCCGCGCTTTTGTTCAGAGCCCGATGTTTCGTAGAGCGAAATCGATTGTTGCTCCATGCCCTTAACGTGTCGCCTGCGTTAACAACAAAAGATTCCTGCTCTTGATCAACAGCGAACCACCCGTCATCAGATGCAATCGAGAGACCACTTACTTCGTTAGTGGGTAACAAGGTCATAAAGCCTGCATCGCTGTGCGGATCAATCCCCCACTGGTCAGGTTCGGCATCAATGGGCGGGTAGTGACTCATTCGAAGCGTCGCTAGAGCCGGGTCAAAGAACGTCTCGAAGAACGCTGGCGGCATATCTGCCGCGACCGCATAAAGCGGCAAAAGTTGATGACACAGTCGCTCTAAAGTCCGGTAATAGTTTTCAGCAGCATTTCTGAAACCAGGCAAGGCCTCTTCAGCAGGAAACTGGTTGCGCTTCGAACCGGGTCGCCCCATAAAAAACGCTGCGTTCAGGGCGAATGGTCGGTCGCCTCGTTGTGCACCGCCAAGTCCCACATAGCCCATAAGAGTCGACGTCATCTCATGCCCGAACTTTGCTTCGTCGACAAGCTCATGGTACGAGGCTGTCCAGTCATACATCTCTCGAATTGTTTGCCAATCGATCCCATGACCGACGATCGATAAAAAGCCGACATTCTCCAACGCTTCGCGTAATTGTTCAGCGGTTGCTTCGATTGCTCCAGACGAGCCGGCAAGAACCGGTTCAACATCAATGACCGGCAGTCGAGTTGAAGCTTGTTCTGAAGACATATCGCTACCTAAGTCTCGCGCACAGAACAAGGAACAGCGAGCGGTTGTATTCAGCGACCTCATCGTGGAGTAAATATTGGTTTAGTGGCGCAGACCTGAACTCTTCTTAGGTGCTCTGTTGCGCACCACTTCAAGGCAGCCGTCTATGACTCGGAACGCCGTGGCTGACCGCATTTTGTGCTGGCCTGCCGATGATCGGGATATGACCAGGTCGAATTCCAGTCCCTCGAATACTGGTACGAGGGACACGGAACGTTGACGTCGCTTCGGGCCGTCGATGTATCGGACGTCGTCGAGGACAATGTCGGGGTGTTCCCAACACCAGTGTTCGTCGAAGGCCACGAATCCACAGTCGTGAGACGTTGCGCTTCTGTCGTTTACCGCACCAGGACAGATAAGTATCCCATCGACGATCCAAGGGTCATGTGGAAGACCGTTTGGTTTGAATCCGTCTTTGAAGCCTTGCTCAAGGAGGGCATCTGGTTCAGATCCTTCTAATGCTCTCTTTTGCTGTTCTCCAATGATGAGATGCATCATCGCAGACAAGTCTTTGTCCGACTTTGAGGAGAGGAAATCGTCTGAGAGGAACTCATCGTCAGGCATTGTGATCGAGTGTGGCACTTTGACCATCTTGACTGAGGGATCTGACATCAGTTGTTGCGACTAATAACCAGACTGAGGTAGCGAAAATTCCACCGCCCATGTCGGCGAGCAGACGGGGGTTGCTGTTGTGGCCTTGAGACATCAACTTGTGTTCGCGTTCGAGGCTGCTCTCCTGCGCTGAACCTGACCAGTTGCAGCCGACGTGGCCGTTGACGATGCGGAACTGGGACAAGGGTGCCCGTGGACACCTACTACAGATACGAGAAGTTTGACTCCTCATACTTTGCGTGACCTCTTCATCTAATGAAAGCTAGACATAATCTCTAATCATCTACTTCTCCGGAGAAGGAAACATCGTGGACAACGACGGCCCCTACTATGACGATTTCGAAGCAGGCATGACAATCCCGCCGTTGCCTGCAGTCACTGTGACCGAAGCTGACAACGTGGCTTACAGAAGAATCACTGGTGATCAACACTTTGCCTCAGCGGACAGAGGCGCTTACCAAGGAATCAGCGGTTCCGCTAAGGCGCTTGTAAATCCTGGATTAGTTATGCAGTTCGCCATCGGACAGACAACGAATGCAACGAGAAAAGCAATAGCAAACCTCTACTACCGGTCAGTCCGCATCCTCAGACCCGTTGAAGTAGGCGAAACGATTACGACCACCACCACTGTCCTCGGGTTGTCAGACGCCAAACCGAAAGACGGTCAGCATCGAGGGAAAGTTTGGTTAGGAATAGAAACCTCAACAGACAATGGCCCCGTAGTTCAATATGAAAGATGTGCTTTGGTGGCATGCAGGTCGGGATCACCAGGCCATTCATCTGAGATTCCCGGACCATCAGACCCCGCTCCTCTCGAAGATCTAGCGACACTTGTCCCAGATTGGGACCTAAGTGACCTAGCAGCAACTTCGTGGGAGATAGGAGTGTCCAAGGCTGACGCTATGAGGGACCACGTCGACCTTGCTCCCTCTCTTGCGCGAATGACGTTTAATCAAGCGTTCGTTCATAGAGACGCTTCAGCAAGTATCTACGGGAAACGCCTCGTTTACGGAGGCCATGTTCAAGGGCTAGCTCAAGCTTCATTGAGTCGCCTGCTCCCCGGCATAGCAACAATTGTTGCCTGGGATGGCTGTGACCACGTAGGCCCCGCATTCGAGGGTGATTTGTTGGAATTCAGACACGAGCTGAAAGAAATTTTTCCGCTAAAGAGAGGCCGACTCATGAGGTTTGAAATACGGGGTGCCACGGTGGACGAGCAAGGATCTGTTGGTAGTGACATTCTGGTATGGACACCAATTGTGTTCGCTCCTTAAGAAAATCTCGAAAACGGAAGTTTTTGCCAGAATCCAGTCATTGATCTCTCAATAGGAGCGAGGGACAGCGATTAGAGGCCAACCATGACACCAGTACTGCAAGGATTACGCATCGTTGAAGGCTCAGCGTTTGTTGCGGCTCCTCTCGGGGGAATGACTCTCGCTCAACTTGGAGCGGATGTCATTCGTTTCGATGCCATCGGCGGTGGTCTTGACTATCAAAGATGGCCTGTAACAGAAGAAGGAGTAAGCCTTTTTTGGGCCGGTCTAAACAAAGGCAAACGCTCTATACAAGTAGATCTGCGAAGCGACACCGGAAGAGACTTAGTTACACAGCTGATAACCGAACCGGGTGAAGAAAACGGAATATTTCTATCTAACTTCCCTGAATCCAGCTGGCTTTCCTACGACCGCTTGCGCGCCGAAAGAGAAGATCTGATCTACATGAACATCATCGGAAATCCTGATGAATCAACCGCTGTGGACTACACCGTAAACCCATCCTCTGGGTTTGCTATGGCTACGGGACCGACGGGTTCAACGATGCCAACCAATCACGTGTTGCCAGCCTGGGACACAGCAACCGGGTTAACCGCTGCGGTTGGCTTGTTAGCAGCGGAAAGATACCGGCAGCGAACCGGAATTGGTCAGCTCTCCAAAATTTCGTTAACAGACGTCGCGTTCGCAATGGTCGCCAATCTTGGTTACATGGCGCAAGCACAATTGACGAAAGAAGACAGGGTTCCCGTCGGTAATGACCTTTACGGCGCATTCGGCAGGGATTTTGCTACCAAAGACGACAGACGGATAATGGTCGTGGCAATCAGTAAACGCCAGTGGCAGAGCCTCGCTGAAGCGACAAACATTGTCGGACATTTACCTTCTATCGAGGAGGCTCTCGGCGTTGACCTGAGCAAAGAAGGGGATCGCTGGGATGCTCGAGACGCCATCGCTTCGTTTATGGCACCGTTTATAGAGTCACACGATCTCGATGAGATAGCCGAAATTTTTGATGCTACGGGTGTCTGTTGGGGTCCGTATCAGACCTTTGTTCAACTCGTGAACGAGGACCGTCGAGCTACGCCTGAAAATCCAATGTTTCGGCGTATCGATCAGCCAGGTGTCGGACGGGTACTCGCTCCAGGATCACCCCTATCATTTTCTGAAATCGATCGCGGAGAACCAACCGTCGCCCCTCGCTTAGGCGAACACACGGACGAGATTCTTCTTGAGGTCTTGGGAATGACGTCTGTCGAAGTCGGGAAGCTCCATGACGACGGTGTGGTGGCTAGCGCCAACAACTAGCGCTTGTCCGGGGACGTTTGTCACACGGTATGCGATCACCGCTTCCAGTTGGTGTTATAGCCGCTGACCGTTATTTGAGTAGCTCAGCTACTTGAGCTTCGACGTTAGTACCCGCAAAAAAATCTGAATTGTTGGACGTCCAGAACCGGGCTGGGTTAGCGAAGGTGAACTCGCGGAAATCATCGAGATCCATGACCCCGTCGTCGACCAACTCCCACGCGTGGGGCAGCACTCGATTCATGTGGATGACATCGAAATGGCCGATGTCCGATGAGAACAAAGCATTAATCCGTGACCCCATTGGGTTGACCTCAGTGTTGAATGCCGTCGCGTTTAATCGATCGTCAGCTTCGCAGCCAAAGTAGAAATTGGGTACGAAGAGATCAGCGATGTCTTCTTCTTTTTCGATTTCGCAGGGAGCGTAGTCATCCAGTTCTACCTGACCGCCGTCGTTCGTCGACGCCGCTGTGTTAAGAGCCGCGAACAACGCGGAATCTCTATCGACCATCATTTCAGCCATCCCGTCGGGACCGAATTCTGAGGCTAAATCGATCATCAGGTCGTGATCAAGGTTGGCAGGATCGTTGTACTCCAGAGCAGTCCTATTGCGTTTTTCCCAGTGTTCAATCAAGTCTGCGTAGAGCTGGCAGGCCCAGGCCGTGCCGCCCTCCAGAAATCCCATTCGTAAATCAGGGAACCGGCGAGTAACGCCGCCGAGGAACATGGCTTTGCAGATGGCCTCGGCTGTCGACGCGAAATGACCAATATGGTTATAGGTGAAATTGGTTGGTGAGCGACGCAGCGCATAGCCCCGTCCTCCGGCGTGAAAGGTCGGTGAGACGCCGTACTCCAGACACGCTTCCCAAACCGGGTCGTAGTCGTAGGGGCTGTCTATGCCAAAAACGTCGTAGGTGACAGAGCCGAGCCTATGGGCCTTAGGGTCACCTTCTTCCGCTGCGGGAACAGGTCGTGGAACCATCCCACTGAAGAGGCAGGCTTTCAACTCTAACGATTCTCGAATATAGATAATTTCCTCAATGGCCTCATCGGGAGTGTGCATGGGAATTACCGCGACCGGAGTCATTAGATCGCTGTAATCAGCGAAATATTCGGCACTGAAGATGTTGAAGGCTCGACAGGCTGCCTTCCTCACGTCATCATCATTTTGCATGGCTGTCGCGAATCCGCCGGTCGGATACATGACGCAGTAGTCGAGACCGAATTCTCCCATTCGATCTGCGAGAAGAGCGGGCATCATCGCAGTCGCACGGTCGCGTGTGTTTTTCATGGGCAGCATCCAAAATCCTGGATGCCCATATCCCATGTGCGCTCTTCCATCGGGTCCCAGCTCTTGAATCGGGACGATCTCTTGAGTACCGGTAAATCCCGCTAACGCTTTTTCTCCCCCAATCTGGTGCATCCGTTCCTGGACGAGAGGCCCGAATTCAAGCCAATGAGCGTCGGAGTCAATAATGGGGTGCGTGAGACCTCCGCGGATCTCTGCAGCGCTCATTTTGTCCTGCTCGGTGTCAATGGTGTTCATACAGTGCCTCCCCCTCGGCTGCCCTCGACCTTAGCTAGCAACATCTGGGGGCGGCGCACGAATCAGTTTTTCGACCGCCGGTTCACTTGTTGGCAGGGAAACCCGGCATCGCATCAAAGTGCAAGACTGGTGACACGAAGAACCTAAGTGACTAAGGGGAAGTAGCGACATGCAATCGGAAAAATACCAAGCAGGTGCAGCCAAATTTGAAGAGGTTTATCCGCGAAAGGCCTCTGATGATCCTGATGAATTTGAACGAATGGCCATGGAAAATCTCTTTTCCGAGTACTGGACACGCGAGGGTCTCAGCACCCGCGATCGTCGCCTACTGATCCTGGGTATCGTTGCCGCCCAAGGTAACGACGCCATCTTGAAATTGCAGTTCAGCGCCGGAATCGCCAAGGGTGACCTGGATGAAAGTGACTTAAGTGAGATACCAATTTTTCTTAGTCAGTACGCCGGCTTTCCGCTCAGCGTCGTCGCCAACACTGCGGCAAGCAAAGTCAAAGAAGGCTTGTCTAACTGACCAGACATCCTGACCAGACATCGTCAACCGCGAAATTTGGCCAGTCGAAACCCAGAACTAATTATTTGGGTCTTATTTAGCAAGTGCCTTTAGCGTTCAAATGAACTGTCCGTTAAGGAGTCACTTATGAATCCGATTGAGTTACTAAGTCCCGATCAATACACCCTCGTTTACAACGTTCTGTCTTTTGGAACAGCAGTAATGTTCGGCGCCTTCGTCTATTTCCTGACCCAACTGAAATCAGTAAAAGAGCAGTACAGGTCAGCAATTTCCGTTTCTGCTGTGGTCGTCGGAATAGCTGGTTACCACTACTTCAGAATTTGGTCAGATTTCGGTGACCTGAAGATGAACGAGGGCTATCGATACGCCGATTGGCTGATAACCGTTCCGCTTTTGATCATCGAACTTCTGATTGTTCTAGGAGTCAGCGCCGATATTCGCAAGCGCTTAATGAAATCGTTATTACCCGCAACTGTCTTAATGATCGGATTGGGTTACCCGGGCGAGGTGGCAAGCGCCTCTGGAACGAAGTGGTTGTTCTGGTTCCTAGCGATGATCCCGTTCGCATTCATCCTGTGGACGCTATACGGCCAACTCAAAGCTGCTGCAACACGTGAAACTGCAGAGGTTGCAGTGGCCATCAAAAACGCCACATACGTTCTGCTAGCTACCTGGATGGTTTACCCAATCGCATATTTGTTCCCCGTGTTTGACGCCAGCTCGGGCACCCTAGAAACCTTGCGTCAAGTCGGGTACACGTTTGCCGACATCACAGCAAAGGGTCTATACGGGTTAATGATCGTCGGCATAGCAAAAGCTCGGTCAACATCCGAAAGCTAGACAACCAAGTCATCCCAGCACTCACAGATAATTCGGCACAGAGCTTGGATACAGACGAGAAATACAACCCTCCAAGCTCTGTGCCCGACGTGCCGGGAACCAGGAATAGACCCTGCATGAAGGCCGCACCAATAGCGTGGGGCAATGTTGAAAGCTACACAGCCAGATCGATCATCTATTAAACAGATCATAAGATTCTTAAAGAACTATTAAACCGATGACCGTTGGGTAATAACGCTTGGGTAGAATTAGTTGAACCATTAAATACAGGAGCAAAGTCATGAAATTCCCGAGGCGGAAACCACAATATCCAGAAATCGCATTCTGGGACGATTACACAGAACGTCGCCTCGCAGACTTTTGGAGCAAGGCATATAACCGCTAAGCACCGATTAACTGAGAGGTTTGGGTCGCTCCTTTGGGAGCGGCCCTAGTCATTTTTGCAGGCTTGGCTACTGGCAGGAGACAATCATTTTGAGCCCCAACGTGACCGACTTCGACACTCAGGGCTCGCAAATTGCCTAACCTGTCAGCAGCAGTTTGTCTACCAAGCCGAAAAGTGAAAGACGCGCATCTAGGGGGATCAGAGTGGACTATGACCTAGTCATTCGAAACGGAACCATTATCGACGGAACTGGTCAACCAGCATTCGTTGGTGATGTTGCAATTTCCGGCGGCCAAATCGTAGAAGTTGGCGACGCGCCAGGTTCAGCCCGGAGAGAAATCGACGCCGAAGGCCAACTGGTGACACCAGGGTTCGTCGACATCCACACCCATTTTGACGGCCAGGTTTGCTGGGACAAGGAAGTGACGCCTTCATCGTGGCACGGTGTCACAACGATTGTGATGGGAAATTGCGGCGTAGGGTTCGCGCCGGTTCGTCCAGGCACCGAGAACGAGCTAGTAGAACTCATGGAAAGCGTCGAAGATATACCGGGAACAGCGCTCCACGAAGGAATTCCATGGGGTTGGGAGACATTCGCTGAGTATCTAGATGTGATTGACACTCCATATGCCATCGATATTGCAGCTCAGGCACCGCACGTTGCGATTCGGCATTTTGTGATGGGTGAGCGCTGTTACGACGATGCAACTGCCGAAGACATGCAAGAAATGAGTCGCATCACAAAAGAGGCACTCGAAGCAGGAGCAGTCGGTTTCAGCACCAGCCGGTTTTATGGGCATCGCGACAAGGCAGGCAATCTGGTGCCCGGAACCAACGCCAGCAGCGATGAAATGCTCGCCATCGCAGAAGCCTTCTCACACGTCGACCATGGCGCTATAGAAATCATTTCCGACCATTTAAAAAGTGAAGATGAATTGCAATGGATCGAACATATGGCGAGAACCACAGGACGGCCACTAACCACTCTGGTTACCCCTGAAACCGGTGACGAAATTTGGAAACTCGCTGAGCGCCTTCAGTCCGAAGGCGTGGAGATCCGACCCCAAGCCGGAGCGCGTTTGGCGTCGATCTTGATGACGCTTGAGGGGACTGTCAATCCCATGCGGCAATTTCCGTCCTACAACGCCATAAGGGAGTTACCCGTCGAAGAACAAAAGGACGCCCTGAGGTCTGCGGAATTTAGATCCCAAGTACTTGCCGACGAGCCGAAACTCGCCCGCGACCGAGACACGAACAAAATGATTTCATCTTGGGACAAGATGTTCGTCTTACCTGAGGATCTTTCCTACGAACCGGGATACGAAGATTCCCTTGAAGGAAAAGCGGCCCGCGATGGTATTTCCGTGCGCGAAGCTTTGATGGACGCGATGGCTGATGGTCGCCCAATCCTCTATTTGTTTGGTGAATACGACTACACAGTGCAGCCCCAATTCGATTTTATTTCTCGCGAGCAATCCGTTTTTGGCTTGTCAGACGGTGGCGCACACGTCGGAGTGCTCTGCGACGCCAGCGTGCCGACCTACATGCTTGCCTATGGCACGCGAGACCGGACCAAAGGACCTCAACTATCGCTTGAATTTGTCGTGCATAAAATGACGCAAGATACGGCACACGTTTATGGATTAACCGATCGAGGTGTCATTTCCAAGGGATACAAGGCCGACCTCAACGTCATCGACTACGACAAAGTTCGTCTCCATGACCCAGAGATGGTATTTGACTTGCCCGCGGGGGGAAAGCGGCTCATCCAAAAAGCCGACGGATACATGGCGACAATATGCGGCGGGGTCGTTACCTACGAAAATGGGATTCACACCGGAGAGATGCCCGGTCGCTTGATCCGAGGCGGGCAAATCAAAACCGAAAAGAACAAAGTTGCTGGCTGAGCCCAGTCGCTACAAGCAACAACCAAAATTTGATGCTCGTCAGAAGACGAGTGAGGGCTATTAAAGTTCCGCCCATGAGTGAGCCTGTACTGCCCTCCATGCGAGTTGATGGACAAATAGCGCTGGTCACCGGCGCCGGGCGAGGCATCGGAAAAGGTTGTGCAATTGCGTTAGCCGAAGCTGGCGCTGACCTGTTCGTAATGAGTCGCACTGAATCAGAACTTGATGAAGTAGTTGCCAAGATAGAAGAAGTTGGGCGTAGCGCCCAAAAAATAGTGTGCGACGTAAGCGACGGCAACGCTATCCGACGTCACATCGGAGAAATAGATCGTTTAGACATCCTGGTAAACAACGCAGGAATTCTAAGACCCTCGAGCCTCCTTGATTTATCGGAAGACGACTTAGATGACATGCTGCAAGTCAATTGTCGAGGAGCAGTTCTAGTAGCCCAAGCGGCGGCAGAGATCATGGCCAGACAAGAGTCGGGAGTGATTGTGAATATGTCGTCCACCTTTGGAGTTAATGGACGAGCAAATAACAGCATCTACTCAGCGACAAAACATTTCATAGAAGGATTCACCAAATCCACTGCCGTCGAACTCGCACCATTAGGAATACGCGTAGCGGCAGTAGGCCCTACAGCGATCGACACGCCATTAACCCATGACCGACTCAACGACCCTGAAATCGGAGGTGACCTGCTTTCTCGAATACCTATGGGTCGATTCGGTCAAATCACAGATGTCGTTGGCGCTGTCGTGTTTCTTTCATCACCAGCCGCAGCGCTCGTCAGCGGCACAACACTTATGGTCGACGGCGGTTGGTCCGCTCAATAAGTGACAAATCGGACCTTTCAGTCTCGAACAGATATCGCTACCCCCCCCATATAAAGCTCACCAGCAACAACACAGACAACCGCTTCACTTCGTAAGCTTCTGACAACGTAAGCTGATCCGACCACGGAGGTGATCATGAGGGAGCAACCTGAACGCCCAATCTTCGGCCCTGAAGACCCCCGCCTCGATCCTCCAAACCCGCCAGAAATACGCGCTTCTCGCTCGATAGCGAAGGCGATCTCTTGGCGCGTTCTTGGCACCCTTGACACACTGGTCCTGTCTTTCGTGATCCTCAGCTATCTCGGCCCGCTCTTCGGCCTCGAAGAGGCCAGCGCCGGCGACAGAGCGAAAACAGCGGCAGCCATCGCCATAACCGAAGTCGTGACGAAGCTGACCCTCTACTTTTTGCATGAACGGCTCTGGTTGCGGTTGTCTTGGGACCGCGAACTAGATGAGGACGGCCACCACCGAGACGGTCGGCGGCGGTCAGCCACCAAGACCGCGACGTATCGAATCTTGGCAAGTTTGGACACCATGGCCCTCGGGCTCATATTCACCGGCAGCCTGGCAACAGCAATCTCCATAGGTGGTTTAGAAGTCTTCTCAAAATTGGTGCTCTATTTCTTCCACGAGCGCTTCTGGGCGCGGGTCCGCTGGGGAATTGTCGCCGGAGCTACGACAGATTCGGGTACTGACTGATATGGCGCTGAACCTCTCACCTCAACACTTCGTTCCTTCCGACTCTTAAGACAACTTTCCAGTAACTAATATTGAGAATGGTTCTCATTTCTATATAGTATGACCACAGTGAGAGGCAGTTGTTGAGAAGAAGCTTCTTCAGCTAGAAGTCCCCCATACATCTAATTGGAGAAGTGGTGGCCCTCAACAGCTGTCTCTCGCTTTGGTGGGCGTGCGCCAAAGCGGCCGTGACAGCGGCACAACTAGTTAGGTGACAGTACGGCAACAACACCAATGACGAACCCAGCAACGAGCGACGCAATAATCAGAACTCGAACTACAGGGCCAGCATCACCGAGATTATTGCGAGTGTAGAACCACCGAGACACGGTCAAATGTTAATCCGACGGTGCGGTAATCAGGTTGGTGGGCGATACAGGAATTGAACCTGTGACCTCTTGCGTGTCATGCAAGCGCGCTAACCAACTGCGCCAATCGCCCTAAGTGCCCGTAACCTATCAGCCATTTTCGGCTACTAGCTATCCGAGCTTTTGAGGCGGGGACCGGAATCGAACCGGCGTACACGGCTTTGCAGGCCGCTGCCTAACCACTCGGCCACCCCGCCAGAGCAGAAGATTGATGGTAGCGAAAGCTACTGCCCGATCCGCAGTTTCTATAAACCATTTGACGAAAGCTGAAGTAGAACTCAAGCTTCTCTACGGAAACAGCCGAGAGAAATTTGTGTCAACTTCAATGAGCGATGAAGAACTACCTCCAAGCCCTTTAGAACAACTCAGAACATTGGCAGCTGTGGAGACGATGCTCACTGAGGATCTTCGCCATATTGAGGTCTACACAATGGATGGGTTGCTCAGCTTGTTTTGGCATGGACGGCCCGAAGCTGAACATGTCGTGATTGCTTGTGGAGGCGCGATGGGCGGAGTTCTCGGTCCAGCTGACGCTCTGTATCAGGACCTTGGTGTTGCCTTCACTGATATGGGTATCGGACTCATTCGTGTCGGCTACCGAGCACCCAACGACACTGAGAAATGCGTTCACGATCTTGCCGCTGCGGCAGATTTAGCAACTCGGAGCGGCGCACAACGTTTCATCACTATGGGTCACTCTTTTGGTGGCGCTCCAGCCTTACAGGCCGCTGTCATCTTGCAGGAACACTGCGCCGGTGTTGTCACTTTGGCCACTCAGTCAGCTGGGTGTGAACCCGCTGAGGATTTAGCCTCGCGCACGCCTGTCATTCTGTTTCACGGAGACAAGGACGAGATTTTGCCTCTTCAGGCGAGTGAGATGGTCCGAATGGTGATCGGTGGCGGTGAACTTGTGCCGCTCCCAGGAGTGGGTCATCTACTGGCCGAAGCAGGCCAAGAGATCCGTGACCGCCTCATGGAATGGGTCCCAGAAAAGTTTGAAGAACACAGCGTGAAATGATTCAAAATTTTCCCGATGACCCAACTCAACTCGACGCCGACCACCTCACCTTGTTGTTCAACGACGGAGGTCTCGCATCACCCAACCCTGGCGTGGAAGTTGCGTCAGTAATCACCGAACCGTTAGCCGTTGGAAGCGCGTTTCTCGGAAGTCTCGCTTCGATTGAAGTCACGTGGGCTGATGCTGCCACACAGCTACCCACCCGTTTTGTAACCAAGGTGCCGACTCAAGACCCTGGTGGCCGCACAGTGGGAGCAATGCTCAACGTCTGGGCCCGTGAAGCACAGTTTTATGCGCGTCTAGCTCCTCTCATCACCACTTCCGTACCGACCTGCAGAGCGAATTTCATTGAAGGCGATAAGGCAATACTGATCTTGGATGACCTACATCCCGCAAGACCTGGAGATCAGCTCAAAGGACCGTCATCCGATGAAGCTCATCTCGCTGTTGAGGCTCTCGCTCAGTTACACGCCCCTTTTTGGAACAAGCCGTCTAGCCCGGCTCTCGATTGGGTGCCAGGGATTCATGGACCGGGGGTAGTGGAAGGCTTGGGGCAGGCGATGGCATCTTCTCTACCGCGATTCGTCACTCGTTTCGGCGATTTGCTACCCACTCAAGGGCTTGATTTGTTGCACGACTTCGTGCCTGTACTGGGCGTTTGGCAAAGAGAACTAATGTCAAAGCCCTTAACAATCACTCATGCTGATTACCGGCTCGCCAACATGATGTTTGGAAGTGACGGGGAAATCAGTGTTATCGATTGGCAAACAGCGATGTTCAGCGGCGGCGCCACTGATTTGTCCTTCTTCTTAGCCACCAATTTGCTAGTAGAAAGTCGCCGCACATTAGAAGACGAACTCATCAGAACCTATGTCGATACCTTGATTGGCCACGGCGTTGAACCATCTGAGACGATCACTATCCGGGAAGACTATGAGCAAGCCCATCTTTGGTGGATGGGGATGCTCGCTAACAACCTTTCAAACATCGAAACACCAGATGAGGAAAGCCGGCAACTGTTCGAAGCCATGCTGACCAGGTTGTATTCCGCTGCGTTAGACGCGAACAGCGGCCGTTATCTGACGGACTATTAAATCGTTACCTACTCGGTTGGCTGTCGCTTACCGAACCCTTTGAAGGTGTCTCCGATCGAGGTGGTGACAGATGCCAGATTGCTGCGTCCATCAAGTAGTCGCGGCGCTTTGTCTTGCAAATCACCAACGGTCCAACGACCGTCTGTAGCGAGAATGTCCTCGTCCGCGAGGGACCAGCCGCCGTAGAGGCCAACTTCGTTACCTCCTATGTGGAAGACACCTCCGGTGAATGGGCATCCTTCTGTGGCTAGGTAGCCAACTAAGGGGCTTATGTTGGCCGGGTCGTATAAGTCGAAATCTGATGGGTCTTCAGGGGCTGCGACGACTTCTTCAAGTCCAGGGGTTTGTAGGGTCATTCTGGTACGAGCGATTGGTGCCAAACAGTTAACTCTTACTCCGTATCGGGCGAGTTCGCCCGCTCCCACGAGCGTCATAGCTGCAATTCCAGCTTTAGCTCCCGAATAGTTGAGTTGTCCTAGATTTCCCAGCATCGCTCCGGAGGCGGTGTTGATAATTGCTGCGTCAACTTCGACGCCTGCTTTAGTTTGTTCCCGCCAATAGGCAGCAGCCCAACGCGTGGGACAGAAGTGACCCTTCATGTGGACGTCGATAACCGCGTCCCATTCTCCTTCTGTCATGTTTACGACAACTCGGTCCCTGAGGATTCCAGCGTTGTTAACTAATACGTGTAGGTCTCCGAACGCTTCAACAGCGGCATTCACCATTCGCTGGGCACCTTCCCAGTCTGTGACAGAGTCGTTGTTGGCGACTGCTTCACCGCCCATGTCACGAATCTCTTGTGCTGTTTCTTCCGCTGGTCCGGTGTCTTCACCTGAACCGTCTACACCGCCACCTAGATCGTTGACGACGATCTTGGCTCCTTCGGACGCCATGAGTAACGCATGTTCGCGACCAATTCCGCGTCCGGCGCCAGTGATGATAACGACGCGTCCATCAAGTAAACCCATTGAGATCTCCCTATCGATCGAATTCTTTAACTCTTTCACAGCATCAACGCTGATCGCACGTCGAAAAGCGTCAATTTTGGCCAGTTAGTTGGTCCAGCGAGATGGTTTCGAACCTAACCACAACCGAGCAGGCACCGGATGCAGGTCGTGGGCTAGCCCCATCCGCTCAAGTGTTCTAATGAAGAAGTGGGTGAGGTCAACTTGGCTTCGTTTGAATCCGTGTCTAGAAGTGCCTGGGAATCGATGGTGGTTGTTGTGCCAGCCTTCCCCTAACCCAAGAACACCTATGAGCACATTGTTTCGGCTGTCGTCGCTGGTGTTGTGATGCCGTTTTCCCCAGCGGTGACAAACTGAGTTCACGGCAAACGTGACATGCCATAACAGCACCGTGTTGATAAAGAAGGCCCATATCACCAGCTGAGGGCCATTGGTTCCTGTCCATGGCATTAACCGACCGATCGCTATGCCGAAGGCAAGGAGTCCGAACGCTGTTGCGAGGATCGGTACCCAAGCATTTCGATCGAGCCATCGCAATTCGGGATACACAGCTAAATCTGCGACTTCATCCATATGGCAAGGGTCGGCATCGGGGCGTGTCAACCAGCCATGGTGAGCGATTCCAAAACCTTCAATTGTCGGTGAATGGATGTCACCGTCATGATCCGAAACTCGATGATGTCTCCTGTGATGAGCTACCCACCACAGGGGACCACCTTGCGCTGCGCTGGTTCCAAGCCAGGCTCCCGCGAATTGGGTAACTCTCCCGGTCTTGAAGGCGTGGTGGCTGAATTTTCGATGGTAGAAGCCGGTAATTCCGAAGCCTCGCATTATGTACACCACGACTGAGACGGCTAGGGCAAACCAGCTGACTCCGACCATGAAGACAAACAAGCAGGAGAGGTGAACTGCAGAATACGGGAGCGTGAATTTGAGGAACCGAACAAGATTGGGTCGATTGTGATCCACCGAAGCGGGTGCAACCAATTGAGCTCCTCAGGACTTGCCCTTGGGTGATCCCAAGAACCTGAACTGACATTACAGGCTGGTGGAACGAATACCCCATATCTGTAGATGAGAAAAGCGGTTGCCCTCAATCTTTAGGGACTGAGGGCAACCATTTTGAGCGGATGACCGGGTTCGAACCGGCGACCTCAACCTTGGCAAGGTTGCGCTCTAGCCAACTGAGCTACATCCGCAGCAATGCGTCACTGTACCAAGCCAGACCTCGCCCTCAACTGATGAAGACAGTTGACTTCAGGAATCCGAAGGTGGCCGCAGGTCAATAGCCAAGTTGAGGACGCCATCCTCCATGGTCGGCAATGCATCAGCGATTATGGAAAAATCCATAAAGTCTCGTTCAGCTTGCTCTATAAACAGTCGCCGTTCCTCTCCACCTACGGCGGGAAGGTTTCGTTTCTGCACAGCTTCTGCTCGTTCTCGAAAACGATCAATCATTTCTTGGGGGTTGAATCCATCGGCCATCGCCCGAACCTAGTCCGGGCTCAGCTTGTCGCGTCTCATTATTTTCGGGCACATCATTTTCTTCGACGACGGAGAGCCCTAATTCGGGGGGAACATATGGCGAACGTGACGGAGGAACCGTCTTGCGCCACACCTTGATAAAGACTGCCATCAGGCTAAGCGACACGAGAAATAAGGCCGCTACTAAGAGCCACCACTTTTGCGCTCCTGTTCCGACAGCTGTTTGCGATTGTTGAGACAGCAGAGATAGAGGCGACACAGCTTTAGAGTAGCTAGCTGAATTCAAAGCTGGTGTTCAGGGCACCACCACGAAGTTCGACCGGCAACCTTGGTTTGCTCCAGCTGCATGCCATCGGTTGGGCACACACCACTTCTATGACGCTCCGATTGCAGATCCCCCATATGGGACCCACCGCGTTTCGTTAGCTCCCTAATTGTGCTCCTGATTATGCGATGAACCCTTTCAATTTCTGCAGCATTCAACGAATCTCCAGCCCTTGTCGGCGATAAACCGCTTCGCCACAAGATTTCGTCGCACAAAAGATTCCCAATACCTGAGATCTTTGTCTGGTCTAAGAGCACTCCTTTGACAGCGGCCCGACTCCCCTTGAACAACTGGTCTAGATCGTCATTTGATATGTCCATTGCATCCGGCCCCAACGAAGTCTCGTCAGGGTTTAATTCGACATTGCCAAAGCTGCGGGGGTCAACCACGGCCAGTGTCCCTCCCCCATCAAAGTTCATACCGAAACGGATATGTTGCTGTTTGACCTCACTGGTCGTGTAGAGCAATCCGTTGATCGTTGCTTCACCATCAACAATGAGTCTCCCAGTCATACCGAACCTGAGTCCGATGACTACTGTCCCTATTTCCAGCAGCAACAATTTCCCTGTCCGTCGCACACCAACGAATCGGCTTCCGCATACCGCCGTTCGCAGATCCGTGAGGAGTGTTCCTTCTTTCAGGTATTTCTGAGTCGATGTCGAGACCGATGAGACAGTTCTATTGACGGCGCGTGTGGCGGCCTCACGGTACAGCTCAACTTCGATCAGTTCGGGCACATAATGACGGTAGCGGCAGAGGCTCCTATGATCCGACCGTGGAACTAAGACGCATCGGAGAACTTCAAGTATCTGAGGTCGGTCTCGGCTGTAACAATTTCGGTACTCGAATTGATCAGGAAGTAACTGACGATATCTTTTCGGCCTGCTTGGATAACGGCATCAACTTTTTCGACACGGCAGACGTTTACGGCTCGGGCGCTTCAGAGGAAATGCTTGGGCAAGCGATGAAAGGCCACCGAGATCAAGTGGTTGTCGCGACCAAGTTCGGTCTACGGGATATGGATCCCGGGTTGACTGGAGGGAGTGCTGAGTGGGTCAGACGCTCAGTTGACAGGAGTTTGCGCCGACTTGATACGGACTGGATTGATCTGTTCCAAATACATACGCCTGATGATCAAGTTCCTGAGCGTGAAACGCTTGAAGCTCTCCACGAACTGGTCGTGGCTGGCAAAGTGCGCGAAATCGGTTGCTCCAACTATGACGCTGAAAGACTTGATTCGGCCATTGACATATCGCAGCGGGACACGCTCACTTCGTATCGGACCGTACAAAATCGTTACTCGCTGTTACATCGAGAGCCTGAGGCTGAAGTATTTGAAGTTTGTCGTGAACATGACATCGGTTTCCTGCCCTTTTTCCCGCTCGAATCAGGACTATTGACGGGCAAAGTGACACGTGAAGGGCCGCGACCTGGAACTCGGCTTGCTGAGTGGCCACAGGATCGCCTCGATCTTTTTATGACCGACCGCAACTTGCGTGCTGTGGAAAGGCTGACCGAGTGGTTACGTAACAGGGATCGTTCCCTACTTGATCTAGCGTTTTCTTGGTTGTTGTCCAAGCCCGAAATCCCCAGCGTGATTGCAGGGGCAACCAGTGCAGAACAAGTAAGAGCAAATTCCCAAGCGTCGGGATGGCTGCTCAACAAAGTTGAGTTGGAGGAGGTCGATGATCTCTTGTCAACGTCTTCTGACTAACCAAACTCGTCAGCGGCGCTAGGCGATAGATCCTTTGGCGACTTTGTCGATGAAATCTCCCATCGGAGCACCGGTTTGCTCTGGCTCGGTTAAAAAACCGTCGTGGCCGTTGTCGCTGTCTATATCGATGTGTTCAACCGGTACTCGCCCTTTGAGGGCATCGACCACTCGAATCTGCTGGTGGCGCGGGTACAGAAAATCGGTGCGAACACTCATAAGAAGGCTGGGACAGGTGATCCGTTTGAGGGCCTGTTCAACACCACCGCGGCCGCGGCCAATGTCATGAAGATCCATCATCTTGTTTAAAACCAGATAGGTGTTGGCATCGAAACGCCACTGAATCTTTGCGGCTTGGTAATCCAGGTAGCTTTCAACGTCGAATCGGTGTCCCATTCGAAAAGGTTCTACGGGGTCGTTGCTATGTCTGTCGAAACGTCGATCGAACTCCTCGTCACTTCTGTAATGGATCATTGCGATACGTCGCGCGTTCGCTAATCCCAAATGTGGCCCCTCACCTGGCTTAGCGTCGTAGTAATGGCCTTCGTTGTAAGCAGGGTCGTCGACGATTGCTTGTCTACCAACTTGGCTCCAAGCGATCTGCTGCGCTGATGCAGCAGCTGTTGATGCGATGATCACCAAGGATCCGCAACGATCGGGGTAGCTCGTTGCCCATTCCAGGGCTTGCATGCCTCCCATCGATCCGCCAACGACGGCCATCCATCGTTGAATTCCTAAGTATTGAGCCAAGGCTCTTTGGGATCTCACGACGTCTCTAATCGTCACGACGGGGAAATCGCCGCCCCATCGTCTGCCGGTAACAGGATTTGTCGACGCGGGTCCTGTGGTTCCCTGGCAGCCGCCCAATACATTGGCGCACACGACAAAGAAACGATCTGTGTCAAGCGGCCGTCCTGGACCGATGAAGTCATTCCACCAGCCAGGTGTCGGTTGGCCGGGGCCAGCCTCTCCGTGCGCGTGGGCATCGCCTGTAAGAGCATGACAAACAAGGATCGCGTTGCTCCCAGCGGCGTCTAGATTGCCCCAAGTTTCGTAGGCAACTTGGGGTGTCTGCAGCTCGGCTCCACTTTCAAGCACGTAAGGACGATCCGGAGCTAATTCAAAGAATTGTCTATCTCCGGCTGGCATCGTTTCGAACCAGGCTCCGGACGCGGGAGGAGAGTCGGTGACAGAAGGTTGGGGGGTTTTATCTGCTTCAGACACTGTTGCTCCGGGGCTGAACTAAAAGGCTACCTGAGGCCTTACCCACAAGGTCAAGCCTGTTTTTTTTGAAATTCGGAAATCCACCACGAAAGAAGCTCTTCTGAAGCCGTGTTATAGGCCTGATTCATCACTTCTCCGAACCGAATAGGTATGTGTTCATCAGCTTGTTCTTCTTGCATTTGCCGAGCCAAATATGCCCCTTCATCCCAACTTTCAGAAGGTAACGGCAAAGGAAGATCAGTCAGCAAAGAGGCCCTAATGCGAATTGTTCTTTGGCTCAATCCTGTTCCCGCGGCGGCAGATGCCAACCAAGCAGATGCTGCCGGCGACGCTACTGCTGCCATCAAATGCCATAGCTGCGTTTCTTCCATGGGGATGATCGATATCAGCGGAGTCGAAGGCAGTAATTCGCCTTTTGTGTCGGCATAACATTCGACTATGCGAGTTTGAGTCGCGACTAAAAGTTTGGGCTGCAGCCTTTGCTCCAGCCATTTCATGAATTTCGGCGGTG
>ENA-UPTF01000809-UPTF01000809.1-marine-metagenome-genome-assembly--contig:-NODE-809-length-21027-cov-8.814558_pt1 | contig 21027 bp, 20 predicted proteins | sample MGYA00238166_ERZ767019 | MGnify/ENA primary metagenome ERZ767019 (study PRJEB28930, sample SAMN06266391) | marine metagenome | isolation source: Sea water from 250 m depth | place: Atlantic Ocean | study... | reverse complement strand
AAGGGTAGGGTGGAGAGTTAAATTTAAAGGATTTTTTAATAAATTTATCTTCAGCTTAAAAAATTACGGATGTCTTCAAATTTTTAATTCAAGGCAATTTTAAGCACACCTGCTAAAATCAATCCTGCTCCCAGGAACTGTGCAATGCGCTCTCCTCGAGGAAGCATTTTCTCAATAGCTACAGCAAGTGTCAGGGCGGCAACCCAGGCTAAATTCATCACTCCTCCTACAAACAGCAATAGCATCAAGGCATAACAGCAGCCAAGACAATACCATCCGTGCCTGAATCCCATTATCCAGGCACCTTTAATGCCTTTTCGCCAATCGGTCATTAAAAATCCAATTGGAGAACGGCAATGTTTCAAGCAAGTGCTTTTCAGAGGTGAGAACTGCAGCACACCAACTGTTATCAGAAGAATGCCTGATAAAATTACGGAACTGCTGACCATTTTTGCTGACATCAAGCCGGTATGCTGTAAAAGCCAATGGATGAAGACTGCGCCCGCGCTGAAAATTACCCATATCACAAGATATGCACCAGTAAATGAGATTGTACTGAACTTTACTCGATTCTGGCGGTTCAGACCTGCAAAAGTTAAGATCATTGGCGCGGCAGAAGGAAGCATCATGGCCATCATCATTAATGACCACATGATGAAAACAGCAATTATGTTTGCTGCTGACCATACGGAAGTCATGGGCATCATCAGCATGGCCAGGGGGTTTGTCATGTCCAATGCTGCCCATGCAAGGAAGATCCATCCTGCCAGTGATGTCAATACCAGCAGGTTGAAGGTAACTGATTCAGTCTTTACCAGACTTGTAAAACCTAATTCACGGTTATTCACTTTGATAAACAAATGGTGCAGACATTCCGGCTTTCCCGCTTATACTAAGCTGAATGCCATAGTCATTAATTTCCAGCTTGTTTGATCGTCCAATTCTTGCGGGATAACCAGGTGAAGCAGCAAGGGGATGTCCTGATAATGTCACAGGACCATCGTTTTGGCCTAAAATAGGTTCTAACTCAGCTTCACCCATACCATCAACGGTCAAACTCATTTTTTCCCCATTTATATCAAAGTTTATATCGGCCTGACGGGCACCCATTACCTCGCCAATCAATGGAGCTAAATTTGCCATATGTCCTCCAGCCTCACCAGAGAAAATACCCATTAGGGCATTATTCTGGTCTTCATTTGCTCTTGAATCAGTGTAAAGTGCCACTTTCCATCCACCATCTTTCATGTTGCCTGGCGCAGTGGCAAGTATGGCTGTATTTAATCCTCCAAGATCTGCACCGTCAAAACTGCCTTCGTCTATTTTCCAGCCAAGCATTACAATACAATGACCTTCAGTTGGAGGAGAGAAGAAAATGCAAGTACAGAGAGCTTCGCAGTTGCATGCTTCCATATAGGTGCCTTTAACTTTCCAGTTACTCATTTGCTGACTCCAATTTGAGATTAAGAAAATTTCCAGGAAAACCAGAAATCCTGGTTAATAAGCGGAAAAGTGCAGACTCTAGCGTAAATAAAAAATTGTTCTAAGTTCTTTTTTTGTAATATTATTTTGTTCAAAAGTTTTTATCAGTTATTCCTTCTGGTGAATGTTTTGACCTAAAGGTGTTTGATCTAAATTTTTTTTTCAGGGTGATTTTTGTTTTGGAGTTTTGCGCAGGAAGCTTTGGCGCCTGACACTGCAGACATTACAGTGTTTAGAATCTTTTTTAAAACTGGTACGCCATAAATCCGGTGGAATAAAACCGTCCCGCCAGATACCTGCATTATTATCCCTTGCAAGGTTTTCCTGGTTAGAAAGAAATTCTTCCGTTTCTTTGCTTGTAAGTGCCCATCCTCGGCTAACAAGCCAGATGCTGAGATTTTCTTTTTTCAGCAGGCAGTTTGCCTGTTCGGGATTCCCTTCAGGATTTTGCAGATCTGAAATAAGTGTGCAGTGAACAGGCCCTGAATCTAATTTATTTTCTAATGTTTCCCAGGCCGATTTCCCACAGGACCATTGCCCATTACTGTCCTTGCATGTTGCATTTTGGGGGATAATTTGAACCCCATGGAGTAAAAGTTCTTTTCCCTGCAACTCAATAAATCCACTCTCGGGTATAGTTTCAGCGTTTCCTGATAGTTCAACGGCAGCAGATTGAACTGCAATAAAAAGAAAGAGCCCCAATACAGGCAGGTAAATTTTCAGGAAATGTCCTGCTCCCACGTCTTATCTTCACACAAGGGGTTGAACAGTAATTCTTCAATCACGCGGCAACACCACCAGAGCGTCGGTTGACCACTTTAACCATACTTTCTGATTAGGTCCACGAAGCTGATCAATTGAACGCTCAAGGTTCTGCAGCGCCACAAGAACAGGCTCTTCACGTTTTGAAAGGTGAACATAAAAATGACTGCGGTCTCCCAGGTAGGCTGAGGGGCCCATTACACCCTGCATTACATTTGATAAATCTCCAGGTGCTGTGAACACAGGCTTAAGTTTTTCCGGACGAATAGCAACCCATACAGGGCTTCTGTCAGCATACTCAGAATTTGAGGCTGGTATGTCGATTTCTCCCATGGAATCAGTTGAAATGCTAAGTTTCCCGTTTTCCGATTTGGTTACTTCTCCAGGGAAAAAATTCATGCTGCCGATAAAGTCAGCCACGAAACGCGAACTTGGATTTTCGTAAAGTTGAGCAGGAGAGGCAATTTCCATTACATGCCCCTCTGTCATTACTGCAATACGGTCTGAAAGGGTCAGGGCCTCTTCCTGGTCATGGGTTACAAAAAGAAAAGTGATCCCAACCTGCTGCTGAAGTTGCCGTAACTCAATCTGCATTTGTTCTCTCAGCTTCTTATCAAGGGCTCCAAGCGGTTCATCCAGCAGCAAAACCTTAGGCTGTTTGATTAATGCCCTGGCCAGTGCAACTCGTTGCCGCTGACCGCCGGAGAGTTCATCTGCCCTGCGCTTACCATATCCCTGGAGCTTAATCAGTTCAAGGGTCTCATCAATACGCCGGTGCAGTTCTGTTTTTGACAGGCCGGACTTTCGCATACCAAAGGCAATATTTCCCCGTACATCCATGTGTGGAAAGATTGCGTAATTTTGAAACACCATGTTCACAGGCCTAAGATTTGGCGGAGTTCCGGACATGGGTTGATTATCGATTGAAATCTCACCTGAATCTGGTATTTCAAAACCTGCAACCATTCGAAGAAGTGTTGTTTTGCCGCATCCTGACGGGCCAAGTAGTGCAAAAAATTCACCCCGCTGTATCTCAAAATTAGCACCGTTTATTGCTTTTACATCTCCAAATGACTTGCTGACGTCATGAAATGAAATGATAGCGTCCTGACTCATGTCATATTCCTGAAGTTGGTTCAAGTTTGACTCCTCTTCGTCTCAGCCATTCAGCGAATGATACCACAAAAAACGAAACAACAAAAATACTGGCACCTAACGCAAGTATAGCCGGAATCTTTGTAGGAAAGCGCAAGGAACTCCAGATATAGATCGGTAGCGTGGGATCAGTACTGGAAAGAAAGAAGGCAAGCACGAATTCATCAAAAGAGATTGTAAATGTGAGCAGGAGGCTTGCTACAATACCAGGCAAAACAATAGGGAAGGTAACTCTCCAGAATGTCATCCAGGCATTTTCTCCGAGATCCATTGCGGCTTCTTCGAGACTTTTGTCAAAACCTTCCATGCGTGAGATCAAGATCAGCATCGAGAAGGGGATACATAGCAATAGATGCGAGAAACCAACGGTCCACAGTGAAAGCGGTATTTCTGCCTGACTGATGAGGATCAAAAGTGATATTGCAAGGATGATTTCAGGAATAACCAGGGGGATCATAATGAAACTTACGAGTGGTCCCCTGCCTTTTAGACGATAGCGTGTCACTGCCTTGGCTGCAAGCAGACCAAAGATTGTGCTGAGGATTGCCACTACCATTCCAACCTTTATGCTGTTAAAAAGAGCCTGGTGCATATCCGGACTGTTGATCATTTTGTCATACCACTTTAGTGTAAAGTCCTTGAGTGGAAAAGTGATGTAAGTTGAGCTGTTGAATGAAAACAGCGGCAGAAACAAAACCGGAAGGTAGATAAATGTCAGGTACATTGCTGCGTAGATTAATAGTCCGTCTGGCTTCCAGGAAGGTCGATTGCTTTTCATGCGACTCTCTTGCGGAAGTTGTGTGTACCCCAGAGAAACAGGCACACCATAAGTGTTACTGTGAGCATTGACATAACAGAAATTGCTGCCCCCAAAGGCCAGTTCTGTGCTTTGCCGAACATCGACTGGATAATGTTTCCTATCATTATGCCTCTTGGACCACCTACAAGTGAAGGTGTGACGTAATCCCCTACTGTTGGGATAAACACCAGCAGGCTTGCTGCTATCACTCCGGGAAGTGAAAGAGGGAGGGTAACTCTCATGAAGGTCATGAAGGTGTTTTCACCAAGATCACGTGATGCCTCAAGCAGTGAACGGTCTATTTTCTCAAGAGAAACGTAAATCGGAAGAATCGCAAACGCCGCCCAGGCATGTGCCAGGGTAATGACCACCGCAGCTGGGTTGTAAAGCAGGAATTCCAGGGGTTCACTTAAGATTCCCAGGGTTTTCAGTCCTGAGTTGATAACGCCGTTATAACCCAGCATGATCTTCCAGGCGAATACACGCAGCAGGTAACTGGTCCAGAAAGGCACGGTAATCAGAATCAGCCATATTAGCTTGTTGTGCTTAACCCTGAAGGCAATATAATAAGCCATCGGATATGCCAGCAGCACCGTGACAATAGTCACCATGCCGGACATGCGAATTGACTTGAAAAGTATCTTGGTGTAGATCGGCTTCTGGAAAAAATCCAGATAGTTCTTTAGCGAAAAAGTTCGGATAAAGTCCAGGTATTCCTGGATCCAGAAGCTCAGTGTTAAAAGCACGATCAGTGGCATGGCCAGTCCAACAAGCATGGCCAGCAGGGTAGGGGAAAGCAGTGAGTATCCCCTCAGGGACTCGCTTTTAATATACAACCTGCGCAGACGAAAGATGAAACTGCCTGGAAGAGTAGAAACGTGGGAGTTGCTTGTCAATTGCCTTGTAGATCGGGAAGATTTTGCAGAAAAGACTGAGCTGGATTAAAGAACCTGTTTATGGATCACACGGCAGGAAAATCAGAACATAATGAGAGCCTTCTCAGGCCCTCATTATTGATGACTGTATCAGAGACCTGCTTTGACCTCTTCAAACATGGTCTGCAGAGCTGGTTCGTTTGCAATAGGTTCCTGAAAAATGCCCGATGCAAGCATTTCTTCAGCATTAGTGGAGAAACCAAGTTCCTTCAGTTTACCAGGGCTGACTGCCTCAAAAGCTTTGGCGTTTCCATGACCATATCCGTATTCAACAATCTCGTAAACACCGCTTTCGACGCTCATGTAGGCATCCAGGTAGTCGTAGATCTTATCCAGTTTGGCAGGGTCATGATCTTTCATAAGACAGAAACCGCAGACCCAGGTCATGGCTCCTTCTTTGGGGTTCATGTACTTAACGTCAATTCCTTCACCCTTCAGTTTAGTGTAGCCATCGTTCCAGGCTGTGGCTGCCACAACCTCACCTGCAGCTACTGCCTGCTCCATCTCTGAAGAACTGCCCCAGTAGAAGCGCAACAGCGGCAGCTGTTCTTTCAGGGCTGCACGTGTCTTTTTCACTTCCTCGTCAGTCATGTCGAAAGGATTTTTTGCCCCAATATAAATTGCAGCAACCATAACGCCGTCAATCAGGCTGTCAGCCATTGCAAGGCGGCCTCGGTATTTCGGATCCCAGAGAATACCCCAGGTTTCGTTATTGACATACTCAGGTGCAAGATCTGCCCTGTATACTACTGAGGTCTGACCCCAGTCTGTAGGAATGAAATACTGCTGCCCATTGATAACCGTTCCGGGAATAGTTTTGAGGCTGGAGATAATGTCGGGCCAGTTGCCTAGACGGCTAGTATCGATTGGATCAAGTATACCTGCATCATACCAGATAGGTACCTTGTAGGTGCATGGCTGAGTCAAATCGACTTTGAATCCTGCCCGCATTTTTGCGAAGGCTTCTTCTTCATCAGCGAAAATTGCAATATTAGGGGATGAACCATGTTTATCTACGTAAGCTTTATGAAGTTCAGGCACTTCCCATCCCTCCCAGGTAAATACCGTGGGGTGATCAGAACTTGCAGCCTGGGTAAACTGTGAGCCCAACGGCATCATTACCATTGTCGCCCCCAAAGCCATCAGGTTCCTGTTAAACTGCCTTCGGCTCATTTTACCGGTGGCCAGTTGTTCTACAATATCTTCTCTTTCCATATTATCCTCCTTCTAAAGAATGAAAATATTAATTTGCCAAGTCAGGTTAAAGGAAATCTTATGTTTGTCAAGAAAATTTTCAGGTAGAAAGCATATTCTTCATAAAAATCTAAAGTAACTGGTTACCTGTCTTAAATTCACTTGTGAAAAGCTGAAAATTTATGTTTTTTCTGCAATTAAACTTTGTGGATCATTTGTATTTCACTAGCTTCACAGGATTTCCGTGCGGAGTAGATAGGTAGGCATGGCGCCATTGTTCCATCATTGATTTTAAATCGGATTTTTTCAGGATATTTTTTTCTAGCAGAATAGTTTCCAGGGCAGAGAGCCAGAATTGATAATAAGTGTTACCAAAATCAGGCTGTCCCTGATCTTTTGCCTCTTTGATCTCTTCAGCCAGGGCATTTGTCCATTCTGACCATTTTAACAGACCCTTTTCTGATAATTTCACTGCAATTGCAAAGGCATGTGCTTCCCACGGTTCAGCAAATACCGGCTGCTGTTCGTCTTTGCCGGAATCATGCAGTAAGCTGGGAAAGGCAGTGTTCATGCTGTCTCCAGGTAAGGTTCCCACAGATCAATACTGACTTTGAAATTCGTCTTAGCTTCTAATCCCCACAGTTCATCTGAAGTGAAAATTACTCCATACAGGTGCTGGCCTTCTCGAATACCGAGTGCGTTGCTGTCCGGAAAAACATGTGCGCCATGATGTATATCCACTGTACCGAATTTACCACGGGCGTATCTTGGTAGACGCGTATGACCCTCGGGGTTAATATTACGGATATGAACTTTATCACCTCTTTTATAGAGGGGGGGATGTTTAATCTCCATGTTCACAGGTCCTCCTTTAAGCATTGCTGCTTTAACATCGGCGGCCTTCAATACATTGGAGGTTAATTGTGTTTCTGCAGGAACAGCTTTTCCACTGTCAAGTTCAGCTTGCGTGATAAGTTCTTTTTCAAACAGCAGCTTCAGCAGACCTTGGTACCAGTTTTCATAATAGCTGTTGCGAAGGTAATCGGCAGGATGCTGGCGTTCCCTGGCATGACGGGATTGATCAAGGTTCCACTGTCTCAGGAATGCTGATGCGAGTGTCAATGAGAATACGCTCTGTTCCCATTCATGATGGAAAACTTTCTCACTGTGTTCTGGTTCAGGGTTTATGCACCCCAGGCCATGCATACCTCCAAGGTCGTGTCCGCCGTTCATTGCTCAGGATTCCTCAGGTAAACGTGCTTTTTCAACACCAATCATTGAATTACGGCTTACCAGTGCAGATAATTTCTGCTCTGACCAGTCCTTAGTATCGGCAGGTCGTTCAGGCAGGACAAGGTACCGCATTTCAGATGTTGAATCCCATACCTTGATCTCAACATCTTTTCCAATCTCTGTTCCAAACTCTTTCAGCACTCCACGCGGGTCCATCACGGCACGTGATCGGTAAGGTGCTGACTTATACCAGACCGGTGGCAGTCCAAGAACTGTCCATGGATAACAGGAGCACAGTGTACACACCACAAGGTTATGTATCACATTTGTATTCTCCACGATTTTCATGTGTTCTCCCTGTCGGCCGGTAAAGCCCATAGATGCGATGGCAGCAGTGGCATCCTCATGAAGCCAGGATTTGAATTGAGGGTCCGTCCACGCCCTTGCCACAACCTTAGCTCCATTTTTAGGGCCGACACGGTTTTCATAAGTATCAATCAGTTCGTCCAGTGCTGCAGGGTCAACAAGGCCTTTTTCTACCAGTAAAGATTCCAGGGCCTTGACTTTCAGCTCCATTTCAGAGGGCGGTGAAGTATGGTTGTCATTCATGCTTATGGCTGTTCCTTGCAGGGTTGTAACAAATTTCTGTTATAATTATTTCCTTTTAATGCATCTGTTGCTTTAGAACTGCCTTAGTTATTCCGAGGTTGTAATCCTGGACTAGATCAGCACGACCCTGGTGCCAGCAAGGATCATGTTTCCTTGAATTGAGCAAAGTTGCCTGTTCCGCAATTTGAAAAGTTCATTTTGCCTTCAGGAAATCAAAATCACAACCTTCATCTGCCTGCATAACATGGTTCTGATAAAGCCAGGCATATCCACGCTTGGCATTATTTTCCTTCATTTCCTGGTGTTTATTGAATTCATCCCGTCGTATTTTCAGTTCATTTTCTGAAACATTCAGATCCAGACGGCGTTTGGACACACTTAATTCAATTATGTCACCGGTACGAACCAGTCCAAGCGGTCCACCCACAGATGCTTCCGGAGTAACATGAAGAATGATTGTACCAAAGGCAGTTCCGCTCATTCTTGCATCAGAAATCCGCACCATATCCTTCACTCCTGCATTCGAAAGCTTTGCAGGTATTGGCAGGTATCCAGATTCAGGCATCCCTGTTCCACTGCGTGGCCCCGCATTCTGCAGGATCAGGAAATCATCCTGTTTAACGTCTAGCTTGGAATCATCAATGCGGTTTGACAAGTCTTCAAGTGAATTGAAGACGATTGCACGGCCTTTCCTTTCAAAAAGTGACGAATCTGCTGCAGAACGTTTGAGTATTGCCCCCTGTGGAGCAAGTGATCCAAAAAGAGCAACAAGTCCTCCTTGGGGCTCAATAGGATCATTCAATGGACGTATAACCTGGTGATTAACATAACTGTCTTCTTTTTTCAGTCTTTCTTCCAGGGATTGTCCGCTGATGTCGAGGCAATTTAAGTGAAGCAGAGGTTTTAGTTCTCTCAACACAGCACCCAGCCCACCTGAAGTAAAAAAGTGCTCCATGTAATGTGCGCCGCTTGGTTTCAGATTGACCAGCAAAGGAGTGGAATCGCTGAGGCGATTAAGTGTTTTTAGTGATACTTCTTTTCCGACTCTTCCTGCAATTGCAGTGAGGTGTATAACAGCATTTGTGGAACCTCCGATTGCCAGGAGAACCCTGATGGCATTTTCAATGGATTCATGGGTCAGCAGTTGTTCAGGAGTCAATCCCGCATTAGCAAGTTTCACAGCCTGTTCTCCTGTTGCTTCTGACGCCCTCAGGCGGTCAGCATGCACTGCAGGTATAGCAGCAGTGCCGGGAAGCGTGAATCCCAGAGTTTCTGAAATGCATGCCATTGTGCTGGCAGTGCCCATGACCGGGCATGTGCCTGCAGTTGTGGCAAGCCGGCCTTCAATTAAGTCGATTTCAGTTTTTGACTTTTCTCCGGCACGATACTGAGCCCAGAATCGCCTGCAGTCTGTACATGCTCCCAATTGCTCACCTTGATGCGAACCGGTCATCATCGGCCCTGCAACCAGTTGAATTGCTGGAATTCCTGCTGATACTGCTCCCATCAGCTGTGCCGGCAATGTTTTGTCACATCCACCCATCAGAACAACTGAGTCCATAGGCTGTGCCCGTATCATCTCCTCCACGTCCATTGACATAAGGTTCCTGAACATCATGCTGGTTGGATTTATGAATGATTCTCCCAGCGAAATAGTTGGGAATTCCAGCGGTAATCCACCTGCCGAAATAACACCTCTCTTGACTGCATCCAGTAGTTCAGGGAAATGGCGATGACAGTTGTTAAAACCACTGGGAGGATAGGCGATTCCAACCACAGGACGTGAAAGCATTGTTCCGGAATAGCCCATAGAACGGGCAAAGGAGTAGCGAAGATAGCGTGAAAAATCCTGGTCGCCGTATTGCGTAAGACCCTTTTTTAATCCTTTTGCCATAAAAATTGACTTCAATAAAAAATTTTACAGGTTCTGTGTATGGTATTTTTCCTGAACAGACTCACACCAGTTTCCAACGTTCCAGGAACCGTAGGCACCCATTCCTCCCAGCGGATTATCTCCGTAATAGACAGGTAAATGTATGACTGATAATCCTTGGTGTGTGTATGCTTTCTCAAGTGCCGATTTCAACTCTGAAGTGCTTTCACCACCAAAGAATGCTTCAACTCCTTTCACTGCGTTAGCCATGCTGACATAATCAATTTCCACAGAGTCGTTTGTCTTGAAACCCGCTCCGTACTGTGCCTCCTGAAGACCGGTAATTGCACTCATCCTGCGGTTGTCAAATATAACTATCATGCCCTTAACTCCCAGTTCTACTGCATCGATCAAAATCTGCGGGTTCATCATAAAAGAACCGTCTCCACAAAAACATATGCCATATTGAGGCTGGTCAGCCAGGGCAGAAGCGGCAAGAGCGCTTGGAGCAAAGCCCATGTATGAGGCACCTGATTCAGTATAGGTTTCGGATGGACTGTCATCCTCGACAATCTGAAATCCATTAGCCTGAACGTCTCCCGCGTCAAAATATTTAACTGCATTGATTTTTCTTGCAAAATCAGCAACAACCTTGATTGCAGAGGGTTGAGTTAAAACGGGACGTTTCCATGCTTCATCCTTGATCGGTGGACAATTAAAGCGTTCCTGTTTGAATTCATACCATTCCCGTTTGCTGTCAGCACAATGGTTTAGCCAGGACTTTTTGTTATCATTGATTTCAGCAGGCGCTTTTTTGAAGATTTGCAGCAGTTTGTCCAGTGTTGCTCCTATATCACCGGGCAGCAAAACTGTTCTATTGTAATGTGCAACATCGATCAGATCGTGATTCAGATTTATTACATCCGTAACTTTTTCATACCCGATTCCAGAACAGTCGGACTGACATACAGCCCTTGATCCAATTACCACCAGAAGTTCAGCATTTGCCATTGCATAATTCCCGCTGATTGACCCTTTGCTGCCCCCCACATGCATATTCAGGGGGTGCTGATCAGGAAGAACCCCTGTTGAACCCGGAGAGAGAACTACAGGTATGCCGCATGTTTCGGCTAATTGCTTTACCTTTTCAGCAAATTTGCAGCTGCCCCCTCCAGCCTTAATTACTATTTTAGATGAGTTTCTTATTAACGTGAATGCCTTCTCAAGCTGCTCATTATCTGAGACACTTGTCAAAGGAAAGTTCGGTAGACCAGGCAATGCTTCCAGGTTCAGGGGACTGATCATTTCAGGCTGTGTGTTGATTGGCATCAAAAGATAAAAAGGACCGGCTTTACATGGATGATTGACCCTTAATCCACCACTTCTTAAAGCATTTCTAAGTGCCTTAGGTGTATGCAGGACATATGATTCTCCAAATTGAGCAGTAACCTGGCCAAAGAGTCCCTGTTCATTCTTGGGAATCTGCTGCATGTTGTATCCCTCTCCGTGAGTGGTTTCGTCACCATAGATATGATACAGTCCAACTCCGTTTGAACTGCTTGCGAGCGACCCTGCAAGAGCCTGCATTGCCCCTGGTCCTATTGATGTGACCAATGCCGGTATTTCTCCGTATTGCCAGCGCAGAGTTGTTGCAGCGTGAGCCATTGCAATTTCATTCCGGAAATTAAATGTTTGGATCACTCCGGCTTCATGATAAACACGAAGTACTTCTCCAATGTCAGTGGATCCATGGCCAAATATGGCAAGGTACTTTTTGACTCCCTGTTTAAGCATTCCGAGCACAAGACCCTCTGAAAGCGTGCATTCAATCAGCTGAGGAATAATTCCGGTACTCAGAGCATTTTGCAGGCTTCCTGCTTCAGCAATGGTCCTGGCACGTTCATGCATAGTTTGAGATAGCTTAACCATGTTGTCCTGTTTTAAGTTCATTAGTTTTATTGTTCACAGCTAAGCAGTCATTTGTTGAGATTTTTTCCCGAGTCGTGCGGCATAAAAGGACCAGAATATTGAAAACACTGAAAGAATCAGAAACAGCAGACTTACCGGAGATGTAAAGAAGATGCTCACATCGCCTCTTGAACCTGTAAGCGCGACTCTAAGGTGCTCCTCAAGCTGACCTCCCAGCACCAGAGCTAAAAGCAGTGGCACAACAGGCATATCAAGCCATCGCATTGCCAGCCCAAGCAGTCCGAAAAAAAACATTACGTAAACATCGAAAAAATTATTTCTGAGGGAATAGCTACCTACCACGCATAAAATGGCAATAGTCGGCATCAGCAGTGCTTTGGGGGTTGAAAGAAGCTTTACAAGCAGCCTGACTGCTGACAAAGCGATAATGAGATTGAAAATGTTGGCCCAGAAAAAGGCAAAGATAACACTATAGGCGAAATCTCCCCGTTCCATAAACAGAAGAGGACCTGGCGAAAGACCATGAATCATAAGCGCTCCTATCAAGATAGCAGTTACAGGGTCTCCCGGAATTCCTAGAGTCATCATTGGAATTAAAGCTCCTCCTGTTACAGCATTATTTGCGGATTCAGGTGCAGCAATGCCTTCTACACATCCTTTGCCAAAATCCTGCGGATTTCTGCTTAGCTTTTTGGTGTAATCATAACTGATAAATGCGGCGATTGGTCCACCTACTCCTGGCAGGATTCCAAGGAAGGAACCTGTAAATGAGCCGATACTCACTGGTTTGATCATTCTTAAAAGCTGTTTCAGGTCTGGCAAAACTGAGGCTATTCTTGATTGGGTACGTGTATGAGACTGTCCTTTCTGACTTCCTGCAAGGTTTTCAACCAGCTGGGGAACAGCAAATAATCCGATCATGGCAGTCAGGAAATGTACTCCGGCCATCAGGTTAACCTCACCAAAAGTAAAGCGGGCAGTGCCCATAACAGGATCCTGTCCTATTGTCACAAGCATAAGTCCAATCACTGCAGAAAGGAGTCCTTTAACAAGAGACTTTGCTGCAAAGCTGCATATGATGGTTAAACCAAAGAAAAGCAGGCTGAAAAGATCAGGAGCCCTGAACTGAAGGGCTATTTCAGCCAGCAAAGGTGCAATAAAATAAAGACAGCAGAAACTGAATAAACCACCTATGAAACTGGCCACTATTGCAGTGCCCAGTGCGCGTCCAGCTTCACCTCTGACTGACATCGGATAACCGTCCATTGCAGTTGCCGATGCTGAAGGAGTTCCAGGAATATTAAGCAGTACTGCAGCAAAACTCCCCCCCATCATTCCACCCACATACAGTCCTAAAAGCAGTGATATTGAAATTACCGGGTCCAAAACAAATGTGGCCGGAAGAACGATGATGATTCCTGTACTGATTGTCATGCCAGGTATCATTCCCACTACCAATCCGAGCAAAGAACCTGTGGCAGTGGCAATCATGCTCATAGGCAGACTGGCCTGCAGAAAACCTTCTAAAATTTCCGGATTCATGAGATCAGACCTGCAAGCAAACCCCGAGGCAGCATTACTCCAAATCCATGCCTGAAGAGTAAGTAAAGAAATACTGGAATTACCAGTGCTCCTGTGATCAGCACTTTTTTACGCTGTTCTCCGTAAAACCACATGAATACTGCAACAAATGGAACTGCCGCGAGGATGAAACCTAAATATGGAAGTGCTATCAGAAATACCAGGAAAATTGCAAGTGCCAAATAAGCTGAACTGCTTTTAGTGTCTTCTTCCAGCGGATAGTTGTTTTGCTTAAGGAACAGGCCCTGGTACAGAAGTGCTCCGGATAGTACAAGAGCCAGAACCGTATTAATCCATGGAAAGAATGACGGATCAGGGGTATTGGGTAGTGTTCGTGCGGGAAGTTGTGAAGTTAGATATGCGTATATTACTGTAACAGCCAAAAGAACAGCCGCAGCCGTTACATTCCTGAAACTCATGTGGCTCTGGTTACCCATTTAGAGGAAGGCGGTCCTGCTAGATGCAGGACCGTTATGACATCTTGAATGATGGCAGCTATTTAGATTTGTAAAGATCAGCTCCTTTGAAGATATTCTTAACTTTATTATCTTCATTGCTGAGGAGCGCTGTAAAAGCTTTTGGCCCCATTGGGTCAACAGTGAACCCTTTCTTTTTTGCAAGCCCCATGAATGCTTTTGATTTCGCGGCTTTACTCATTGCATCAAAGAGCTTGTCCTTGATTGATTGAGGAGTCCCGGGAGCAACTGAAAGTCCACGGAAAAGATCCAGTTCTGCGTCATAACCAAGCTCTCCCATAGTAGGTACATCCGGAATAACCATGTTGCGTTTTGAAGTTGGAACGGCAAGAATCCTGAGTTTACCTGCTTTTGAAAGTCTAATTGCTCCTGTCAACGGGGCTACCATGGCATCAGCTTCACCGCTTAGAACAGAAGCGTTTCGCCCTTTAATTCCCTTCGGCAGGTGAATAACCTTACAGTTTATTGCATTCATGATGGCAATTGCCGCGGTATGTGTAGCGCTACCTGTACCGGAATTAGCGATTTTGTATGTGTTTGGATTACTTCTGCAGTCACTGACAAAATCCTGAAAACTTTTCCAGCTTGAATCAGCTTTGACAACAAAAGGCTGCGGCTGGTATTCGACCCGACCAATGTGGTCCATGGCATCATAATCAAAATCAGTGTTCCCCAGATTTGTTGTTGTCAGGACAGATGTAGAATTCCAGCCTATTGTGTAACCATCAGGCTTTGAATTGACGATATATGTATACGTTATTGCGCCTCCGGCTCCAGGCTTGTTGATGGGCGTCAATGGTACTCCAAGGATATTGCTCATTTCCTTGGCAAGCAGTCTACCTTCAATGTCTGCTCCTCCACCGGCGCCGAATGGTATAATGAATTCAATTGGTCGATCAGGAAAACCTGCAGAAGCAGTGGCTGCAAAAAAGACAAGGTATAAGAAAGCCAAACTCCGGCTTAACATTTTTTTGATTGTGCACATAATATCTCCTTAAAGCGAATTAAATTGATTTTGCTGACTTTTCTACGGAATCTGCACTATCTCGCTTTTCCCGAAGAGCTGCAAGCACTTTTTCCGGCGTTGCCGGAAGTGAATGAATCCTCACTCCAACGGCATCATAAATGGCATTTATGATAGCCGGTGCGGTGGGGATCATGGATGGTTCACCAATCCCTTTTACTCCAAGCGGACTCAAAGGATCAGGATCTTCAATGATCACTGAAGAAACTTCGGGAACATCAAGACTGGTGGGCAGTATATATTTAGCAAGGTTCATGGTTGATGGATAACCGTCCACCTGTTTATAATCTTCCATCAGGGTCTGCCCTACTGCCATCACAACACCTCCTTCTATCTGCCCCTCAACACCCTGCGGGTTGACAGCCCGACCAACATCATGGGCAGCCCAGACACCAAGAACCTGGACCTCACCTGTTTCGGTATCAACGTCAACTTCAGCAACCTGTGCACCATAAACATATGCCTGCCAGGGGCTGCCGCTGCCATTTTGCGGATCCAATCCTGTGTGGTTTGCAGTGAATGATCCGCTGCCAACCGGCACTACTCCTCTATTTTTACACAATTCAACTGCCTCGCTTATGGTAATACAACGAGTTTTGTCCAGTGTGCTGATCATTCCATTAGAACATACAATATCATCCTCTGAAATTTCCCATTCCTGTGCTAATTCTTTTATCAGTCTTTTTCGGGCTTCTCTGCATGCAAGCGCTACAGCATTTCCTATCATGTATGTCTGTCTTGTAGCTCCTGCATGTGCAGCTTCAGGGGATCGGGCAGTGTCGTTGTCTCCAATGGTTACATCCTGAGGTTTGATTCCAAGTTCATCTGCAGCTATCTGAGCCAGTACTGTCAGGATACCTTCTCCAATTTCCGTTACACCCGTGATTATTTTGGCTGTACCGCCATCATCAAGTTCTGCCCATGCACCAGCCCTGTCAATGGTTGCTGTCCTTGCTATACCATACCAACAGGCGGCTACACCGCGGCCTCTTTTCTGTCTAACTGATTTGCGTAGAGGGGCATTCATGCTGATTGACCTGCTGAAACTGTTTCCTGTGGGAATTCTCGTGCGCCAAGAGTACATGGAGGACGATTCCCGGGATTCCCCAGATCAGAGCGGGTTGAACCCCTGGAATTAGATATTCCTGCTTCCCAATCTGCGAGTTCCAAGGCTGAATTGAATACCTCAAGCATACTGACTGAACCAAGTTTCTGACGAGTATGTGTTTCATCTCCTTCCTTAAGAAAATTCATAAGCCGCAGTTCAACCGGATCCATTTTTAATTTTTCAGCACAAAGGTCGAGGTGACATTCTGTGGCAAACTGGGACTGCATTGCCCCAAAAGTTCTCATTGCTCCGCTTGGAGTGTTATTTGTGTAAACACCTATTGCATCAACTATCAGGTTTTCTATTGCGTAAGGTCCTGCTGCCAGTATTGCAGCCTTACGCATAACACCCTCGCTTGAACAGTTGTATGCTCCTGCATCCGACAGCATGTGTATCCTTGAAGCCTGAATGTGTCCGTCCCGACTCAGTCCAAGCTGGTACTTGATGATGAAAGGATGTCGTTTCGCAGAAGCAATAATTGATTCTTCCCTTGTGAAAACATAACGTATAGGCCTCCTGCACTTCAATACAGCAAGCGCCATTATTCCCTGGTAATGCATATCCTCTTTACCGCCGAACCCTCCCCCGACTGCTGACATAATCATCCTGACTCTGTTGATGGGCAAATCAAGGATTTTTGCCAACTTATGACGGTGGTGAGTAATATTCTGACTTGGTGATTGAATAACTAGAGTTCCATCCGCATCCAGATAAGCCAGTCCAGCTTCAGGCTCAAGATAGGCATGTTCAACAGGCTGTGTATAATAGGTATCTTCTATGACATGATCAGATTCTGCCATTACCTTGTCCACATTACCCTTGCGGATAGGTATGTGCATCACAATGTTGTCCGGAACATCTTCATGTATGACCGTGGCTCCTGTTTTTATTGCGTCTTCAGGCTTTGTGATCACAGGCAGCTGTTGGTAGCGTACCTTTATTTTTTTAAGCGCCTCTTTTGCGGTAACAAGATCTTCCGCTGCAACTGCCGCTATTGCTTCACCTACGTAGCGTACTTTGCCGCGGGCAAGTACAGGCTGATCGTCTGTAAATACTCCAAATCCATCAATTCCAGGCACGTCATTGCAGGTCACCACTGCCTCAACACCAGCCATGGCTTCTGCTGCTGAAGTATTAATTTCGAGGATTTCCGCGTGAGGATAAGGACTTCGCAGAACCTGCATGTGCAGCATCTGAGGCATTACCATATCTCCGGCATATTTCAGGCTTCCTGTAACTTTGCTTGATGTGTCAATCCTGAATGAGTTGCTGCCGATGAATGGTCCTTCATCATTTTCCTGCTTCAGCAGATCATCCGGAAGTGTTCCGTTCATCACATCTCTTGCCAGTTCTGTGGCCTCAAATATTTTCTGGTAACCTGTACAGCGGCATATGTTGCCTCCAAGTCTTTCCTTGATCTCCTCGCGTCCCGCATGTGGATTTGCTCTAAGAGCAGCGGTTGCGGCCATCATCATGCCAGGAATACAGTATCCACACTGACTTGCACCTGTTTTCTGAAAAGCCTGCTGCAGAACATTCAGTTTTCCCTGCTCCTCAAGACCTTCAATAGTTTCAATTATTGTGTCCTGAGCCTTTGCAACCGGCATGAGACAACTTTTCATTAGTACGCCATCAACAAACACGGAACAGCTGCCACATTCACCTGCACCACATCCTTCCTTGCTGCCGGTCCAATGGAGTTCTTCCCGCAAAAAATCCAAAAGCCTCAAGTGTGGAGAGACGGACTGACTGACCTGCCGTCCATTTACGGTCAATTGTATGTCAAAGTTAGCCATAGTTTTTCCTGGGTTTGATATTCTTATCGACTTCCGCGTAGTTTGTTTCTATATCTTTCATTGCCTCAATTATACCACGTTTCACAAAATTAAATACAACTTCACGTCTATATTCCTGTCTTGTCCTGGACTGCACATTCTTGACTGCTAAATCTGCGGATTTATTGATCAACTCTGTTTCAACAGGCTTACTTATAAGGCATGACTCTGATTCATGCAGTCGGACAGGCACAGGCCCTACTCCTCCCAATGCCAGTCGCACGTCTTCAAATTGCCTTCCATTATCTGATAAACTTACTAACGCGGCCAGGCACACCGTAGAAATTACAAGTGACCGTCTATGTCCAACCTTTTCAAATGCTGATCCATATCCAGGCATTGAATCGCATTCTACACTTGTAACCAACTCACCGTCTTCTAAATTGGTTTTTCCCGGTCCTTTCACGAATTCATCTAGAGAAAGTTTCCGCTGATTAATTTTGCCCTTATATTTTCGTTGCAGAGTCAGTTCCGCGTTCATTGCCAACATTGGAGGAGTAGCATCAGCAGCGGGGGAGGCGTTGACCAGGTTTCCTCCAAGTGTTGCCTGTTCTCTGATTTGGTCATCAGCAAACCAGACTGCGCTTTTGGCCATCACAGGAATGTGTTTTCTTAGAAATGGATCTTCAAGCAATTGCTGTATTGTCACATTTGCTCCAAGGCTTATGCGGTCTCCCTGCAGCTGCCATTCACTCATGTCAGTAATTTTGCTGATATCAATCACTGATTCAAAATTCACGTCCCCACCACGTCCTTCCCTAGCCCATGGTAGCAGGTCTGTTGCGCCTGCTAACACTTTATAACTGCCTTTGTTTGTTTGTATTAGATCAAATGCCTCTTCAAGTGTTTGAGGGACATGATATTGATCACAGTAAAACATATTGATACAGCTATCTTAATGATCCATTTTTACTACGACCTTGATTGCGTCTTCAATCCGTTCTCTGGCATACTTCAGAGCAGTTGGGACTTCATCAAAGGGGAAAGTGTGGGTGTGAATCATGGTTGCATCAAAACGACCCTGTTCCATAAATGCCGCTGCCCTATGAGTCCCGCTCTTTCCTTCTCCGCGGATTCCGAACAAATAAATATTGTTCCGTACAAGGTGTGCAAGGTCCACAGGCACGGGATCACTTGGAAATGCAGCCAGGCAGATACGGCCACCGCGGTTAACCATCCTGGCAGCTTCGTTTACTGCATCCGGAGCACCGGAGCATTCCAGCACGTAGTGTACTCCTCTTCCTTCAGTAATTTTCATTACAGCTTCAACCGCATCTTCTTTACGAATGTTGACAACATTATCCGCGCCAAGTTTTGTCCCCATCTCAAGCCGACTGTCCCTGGTTCCAGTAAGAATCACTGGCTGTGCTCCCATGGCCTTTGCTACCGCTACACCCATTAAACCGATTGGACCCGGACCTGTAACAACAACCCCTTCTCCAGCAATAAGCCCCCCCATCACATCAAGGCCATACATTGCTGTTCCTGCTGTTACGACCAATGTAGCTTCTTCGTCACTCATTTTTTCGGGCACATGTACCAGAGTGTTGATGTTATTGACTGCATAATGAGTAAATCCCCCGTCAGTGGTAAAGCCGTTAGCCCGGTGTCCTTTTTCAGGATGCCCATAATTAAGGCATGATGTATACATGCCTTCCCGGCATCGAGGACATCGTCCGCAACCGGCGTGTATTTCTACTGTTACCCGATCACCAGGCTTGAATTCATCCACGTTTGGACCAAGTTTTACAACTGTTCCCATATATTCATGTCCCGGGGTAAAATTCTTATTAAACGGATCATCGCCATAGATTATGGCAGGCAGGCCATGGCTGATGATTTCCAGGTCTGTGGCACAGACTGAAATGGCATCTATTCTTACAAGTACTTCAGCCTGTCCGGGCTCTGGCACGTTCTTTTCGGTGAGTATCATTTCATCCGGGTCTCCCAGCACCCAGGCTTTCATTTTTTCTGGAATGTTAAATTCTTGTGTAGTAGCAGTTGAAGATGTCATGATTTTAATTTTTTTAATTATTGTTATTGGAATTAAATCAGAAACTCATGATTGGAATTGAATATTGGCTAAAAGTACCAGTAATTTCAACAAATTTCAAGAAAATAATAAAGATTTTCAATGATGAAATTTTCCAGGTAATGTATTAAGAATCCCCGTGGCTGGTAACTTAACTTGTGGAGTATTCTGTAAATTTATTCAACGTTTATAGTAATTTGCTCAGACATTACAGGGGGATCGTGTGGTATGTGTGAGTAGTCACCCATCACAATCTGCAGGGTATGTCGCCCTTGCTTAAGTTCTACTATTGCCTCAGTCTGGCCTTTGTGAAGATGAAGGTGTTTGTTTGAAATTGGCCTGTTTGGATTGGGTGGTTTAGAGTCAATGATTAGGTGAAAATGTCCTGTATCAGGCCAATCTGCAAGTGCCGGTGCAATGCCCATTTGCTCAGTTAACCCAAAGCGAACAAGAAATGGGGACTTGACGGTTTCACCGTCCTTTAGGTCAACGAAATAAGCTTTCGCTCCTTCAGGAGAGGGTGTTTCTCCGGCAAATAGACTCAGCGGCAGAAACAGGCAGACAACAAGCAGGAGAGTTTTGGTTAGTATCATTAGGTTTAATCGCTAACAGGATGAGGCGAAATCGTGCGCAAGTAAGCGATAAGCGCGTCTAGATCCTCATCAGTCATTAGTGCGTAATTTTCATAGGGCATCGGGGGCATCAATTTCATCCCGCTAGGATGAATTCCATGGGTAATCATTTTTTTTACTTCTTCATCAGTGTACCTGCCGAGAGCGGTTGGGTGGCTGGTAATGTTGGCAGCTATGGCCATTCCCCAAGTACCTTTGAATTCCATTCCTCCCTGACCAAGACCAGGAAGTGTCATAAGCCCTTTATAATCTGGAGGATTCATAAAGAATTTCATGATGTTTTCTTCTTTCCCCCAAGCTGTATGGCAGAGTGTACAATGGGCCACCGGTCCCGCAAGGTATGCGCCATACTCGACCTTGTTTTTCAC
>ENA-UPTF01000808-UPTF01000808.1-marine-metagenome-genome-assembly--contig:-NODE-808-length-21080-cov-2.618626_pt1 | contig 21080 bp, 25 predicted proteins | sample MGYA00238166_ERZ767019 | MGnify/ENA primary metagenome ERZ767019 (study PRJEB28930, sample SAMN06266391) | marine metagenome | isolation source: Sea water from 250 m depth | place: Atlantic Ocean | study... | reverse complement strand
CCGGCTGGAAAACCGCGAGCGCTTCGTGAAGCAGCACCTCAAGCGCCTCAAGCCAGTTGCCATGTCGTTACGCCACTCGTTTGGGCCGCCGTATGAGCCGGGTGTGCCGGTCACCACCGTCAAGTTACGCGGCGAATACGACAACCATGGCCCAGTGGTTAAGGCTGGTTTCCCGAGCATTGTCACCGGCCACAATAAACCGGCGGCCATCCGGCTCGACCCGTTCAAGCGCTGGCCGACTCGCAGCCGGCGGATGGCGTTGGCTAAGTGGATCGCCAGCCGGGACAACCCGCTCACCGCGCGCGTGATGATGAATCGCCTGTGGTACCGCCACTTCGGCCGCGGCATCGTCAGGACGCCGAGCGATTTTGGCAAACTCAGCGGTGGCGTGACGCATCCCCGACTGCTTGACTGGCTGGCAGGGCGCTTTGTAGACAGCGGCTGGAGCCTTAAGGCGATGCATCGGCTGCTCGTCACCTCCAGCACCTATCGCCAATCGTCGTTGGTGGAAAATGCAGCGGCCGAGATGGTCGATCCGCTGAACGATATGTGGTGGCGCTATGAACAACGGCGGCTCGACGCCGAGGCGATCCGCGACAGCGTGCTGGCGGTGAGCGGCCGGTTGAATCCGGAGTTATATGGCCTGCCGATCTTCCCTCCGTTGCCGGGCGACATTGCCGAGACGGTGAAATATTCAGAGAACAAGTGGGATACGCAGCTAGACCAGGCCGGCCGTAAGCGCAGCATCTACATCTACCAGCAGCGCACTCTGAATATGCCGTTCATGCAGGCATTCGACTCGACCGTGTGCGACGAGTCGCGGCCGCGCCGTCGCACCTCCGTCACGCCGCTTCAGGCGTTGTCGCTGTTCAACGGCGACTTCGTGAACGAGGAAGCTGCCGCTCTGGCCAAGCGCATTCGACGTGAGGCCGGCGATAGTGTGCCGGAGCAGATCCGTCTGGCCTATCGATATACGCTGAGCCGTTCGCCCAGTGCGGAGGAAGCCAGCCGCTTCGGGGAGATTCTCGCCCAGGCAGACAATCCGGCCGATGCCATCAACGGCTTCTGCCGAGTCCTTTTCAACACCAACGAGTTCGTTTACATCGATTAACGGCTTGGGCAAAGGGAAGGGTAAAGTGATAATGAGACCCGTTCGCAATCCTAAATGATTGCTTGTTAGGAATTCAAAAGCAATCCAAACTTCGCGCTTTGGCGTAGCCATCGTTAAAGCTTTGGTGCAGCCATTGTTAAGGAAGAAAGAATATCATGGCATTTATAGTAACAGGAGCATGCGTTGATTGTGTTTACACCAGTTGCGTGGATGTGTGCCCGGTGGAGGCCTTCCACGAGGCGCCGGATCGTTTGTTGATCAATCCCGACACTTGCATTGATTGCGATGCCTGCGTCCCTGAGTGCCCGGTGGAAGCCATTTTCTCCGAGGACAATGTACCGGACGACCAGCAGGAGTGGATAGACCTCAACAAGGAAGCCGAGAACCACCCAGTCATTCCCAACGCCAAGGACCCGCTTAAGGGGCCAAAGTGCGTGGACCCCAATGCCGCCTGAGTCCGGCCCTGTTCCCCCATCAAAAACTCCCCACTGACTCTAGGGGAGCGAGCCCTGTGATTTCCGTGATTCTCCCTCGCATTAGCGCGGTCGGGTGCTAGATTTTTGTTGTTCGGATGAATTTGAGCGCTTGGCAAAATCGCAGGGAGTTCCTGTCCCGTGCTTGGAATGGCATCGGCGCCATGGCGCTAGGAGGCGTCGTGATCGACGACCTCCATGCCGGCACAGGTGAGGCTAATCCATTTGCCGCTCGGCGGACGCATTTCTTGCGCAAGGCCAAGAACTGCATCTTCCTGTTCATGCAGGGTGGGGTGAGTCAGATGGACTCGTTCGAGTACAAGCCGCGGCTCCGAGAACTGCACGGCAAACCGCTCTCCCATATCCCCGAGATTTCTGGTGAACTGCAGGGTCGCCTCTCGTTTCCGCACGTTACCATCGGCAGCCCATTTGAGTTCGCGCAGCACGGCCAGAGTGGCCGCTGGATGTCGGACCGCTTCCCGCACCTAGCCGGGCAAGCTGACGATCTGGCGTTCATCCACGGCATCAAGACCGACAACCAGAACCACGGGCCATCGACGCTGCACGTTAACACCGGCAGCCAGTTCCCCGGCAGCCCGTCGGTCGGCTCGTGGCTGAGCTACGGCCTGGGCAGCGGCAACCGCAACATGCCCGGCTACGTGGTGATACAGGATCCGCGCGGCGCACCAGTCAACGGCGCGGCGATCTGGAGCAACGGCTATCTGCCGGCGACGTACCAGGGCACACTACTGCGGCCAAGCGGCACGCCGATTTTAAACCTTGATTCGCCAAAGGGCATTGGGCGCATCCGGCAGCGCCGTGAGATGGATGCTCTTCAGTGGCTCAATCGCCGCCACTTGGCCAGGCGCGGCGGCGACAGCGAACTCGAGGCGCGCATCAGCGCGTACGAACTGGCGTTTCGCATGCAGACAGAGGCGCCGGATTTGATGAACATCAGCGGTGAGCCACAGCACATTCGTGATCTTTACGGGCTGGATAACGGCACCACGGCTGGCTTTGGCCGCCAATGCCTGCTGGCGCGGCGCATGGTCGAGAGCGGCGTACGCCACACGCTTCTCGTGCACGGTGTGCAGATTACGAACACGAGCTGGGATGACCATGGCGACGTGAAGGGTGGTATGATCCGCCACTGCTCAGAGGTGGATCGCCCCGTCGCCGGCTTGCTGGCCGACCTCAAGCAGCGTGGGCTGCTCGACGAGACGCTAGTCGTATGGGCCTCCGAGATGGGCCGCACACCTTTCAGGAACGGCGGCATGTCAGGGAACCCCGGCCGCGAGCACAACTCGTGGGCGCTGACCATGTGGATGGCCGGTGGCGATGTGAAAGGCGGCACCACCGTCGGCGCAACCGACGAGTTTAGCCTGCGCGGCATCGGCGACACCATTCATGTTCGAGACGTGCACGCGACGATCCTCGACCTCATGGGTCTCGACCAGGAGGCGGTCAACTATCAGCACGCCGGCCGCATCCGCAAGTTGACCGACATTGGCGGCCGGGTCCTCAAGGATATTGTCGGCTGAAGCGGCGCGGCTTTCAGGGGAATAACAATCTGTCAGTTATCTCGAAAACTGGTCCCTGGTGCTTGGGCCCTTTTTTTTGCGCTTGGCCAATGTTGTTTTCACGCAAAAACCCGGTTAAGCGAACTATAATTTCTTCGTTCATAATTATAATTGCCTAGTTATCTAAACGATGCTAGTCTCCTCAAAAGCAGTTGTTATTTCTAGAAATGAAAGCAAACAAATCAATCATAGTGGGGTTGGCGCTTAGCGTGTCAGTGGCCGCCGCCACGGCACAGACCAAGTTGTTTTCTGAATTGGTCGGGCCGGGTTCGGTGGGCTCGGTGAAGGCTGGTGGAGCATTGCAAGTCCCGTTCATTATCTGGGGCGGCGATATGGCGACGTTCCATGCGAACGGTGGTCTTAAAACCAAATCAGGTACTATTTTCCAGAAACAGGGTTTGAATCTGAATCTGACTCCCGGCGACGATTTCGTTCAGCAAGTGCGCGATTATCGCTCCGGCAAGTCAGCGTTCTTGCGCGGCACCTTCCGTATGATGGGGCAGGCGTCGGAGGTGATCGGTTCCGATCCTCGCACCAAGGGCGTGATGATTATGCAGATGACCTGGTCGGCCGGCGATCACTTGATCTCCCGTGAAGCCATCAAAACGGTTACAGATTTAAAGGGCAAAACTATAGCGGTGCAGCAAGGTGGGCCGCACATCGGCATGCTCGATGATGTGCTCAAGACCGCCCAGTTAGGATGGGACGATATTACCGTGAAATTTTATGATGCACTCACAGGGCCGGGCTCGCCGCCAGAGGCGTTTAAGGATGACCTGAGCATTTCAGCCTGCTTCGCGGTGACGCCGGACATGATCGGCCTTTGCACTGACCTGAACAGCGTGGGTACTGGAGCGGAGGGTACTGTAAAGGGTGCGCACGTGCTGGTGTCCACGGCGGAGTTGTCGCGTTCGATTGCTGACGTGTACGTTTGTCGAAAGGATTTCTACGACGCCAACCGTCCGCTAGTGAGGAAGTTTGTCGCCGGGTATTTGAAGGCTACGGAAGAACTGGTGGATAAGAGGGCAGCACACGATGCCGGCACACGGGATCAAAGCTACATCAATTTGCTCAACCAGACGGTGCAGATTTACACCGAGGAAGTACTACCGAACGCCGACGAGGCGCACGGACTGCTGCTTGACTGCACGTTCGCTGGTTACCCGGGCAACGTGAGTTTTTTCGAGAAGCAGGGCAACCTGCACGGCTTTGAGGCGTTCCAGACTGCGTCGTTGGAACTGGCTACCAGCCGCGGGTATGCGAAACAAAAGATGGGACTGTTCCCTTCCGGCTTGAATTACAAGAACGACGATTTCTTGAAGTACCTTAATAAAACCGAAGCGAAACAGGGCGAGCGTTTCCGGGCCGAGGCGGTGCTGTCAGAGATTGAGGAACTGAGCTCCGGCGGACTGCTTGATGACCGGACCATTTTGTCGTTCACCATCAATTTCAATCCCAACCAGACCGATTTCAGCGCAGTGCGTTATGCCGCCGAGTTTACCCGTGTGATCGAGATGGCGGACAAGTTCGGTAACGCTGTGGTTGCCATCCGGGGGCATTCGGATCCGAGCAAGACGCTCATCGACCTGATCAAGGCTGGCAATGCCAAGGGGACGCTGCGGCGCAGCGGCACCCAGGGCAATTACCGCTACTCACTCAATGGCCGGGCACTCGACCTGAACGACACCAGCCAGCTGGTTGATGCCATCGCGGCCGGTGATTTCGATGGGGTGGAGAACTACAACCCTCGCCGGACGATGCAGGCGGCACTCAACCTCTCGCGTAATCGTGCCGGGGCGGTAAAAAATTCAGTCGCGGAGTACGCAAAGGCCCAGGGCATCACGATGGACTTGTCGCAGATCCAGCCGCAGGGAGTCGGGATCGCCGAGCCGTTCATTGCCAAACCGCGCTCGATGGATGAGGCGAAGCAAAACATGCGGGTGGAGTTCCGGCTACTTCGTGTGTCAGCTGAGGTGACGCAGGAATCGGACTTTGACTTTTGATGCGTAATGAGGGGCCACGCTATGAGACTTAAATTAAATCAATTGGGCGCCTGGCTAGGCGCGGTGTCGACCTCTCTATGTGCCGTGCCGCTTGGTCAAGCTCAGGTACAGGTAACCGACAGTGTTGTTGTTGTGGTGGATGCCTCCGGCTCGATGGGCGCGGAAATGGCCGGCACAGGGCGTGACCGTATGTCCGTAGCCAAGGACGCGCTTAAGCAGGTGCTTGACCAGATCCCGGACACGACCCATGTCGGTATCCTGGTGTTCCCACAGGGCAACTGGGTTTACCCGCTTGGCCCACGCAAGGAGAGCATGTTGGCTGGGGCGATCGACAGCATCCAGTCCGGGGGCGGGACGCCGCTGGGGGATTATATGAAACGGGGTGCGGATGTGTTACTGGACGCGCGTAGGAAACAGTTTGGCTACGGCACCTACCGCCTGCTCGTCGTGACCGACGGCGAAGCCGGCGATGCGCGACTGGTCGAGGCCTACACGCCGGACATCATATCGCGCGGAATCACAATTGATTGTATCGGGGTGGAGATGGCATCGCGCCACACTCTGGCCACGAAGGTGCATTCCTACCGCAATGCCAACGATCCTGAGTCGCTCAAGCAGGCGATCTCGGAGGTGTTCGCCGAGGTGGCCTCGGTGGATGCCGGGCAGACGGGGGAGGATGCGTTTGAGCTGATCGCCGACCTGCCGGAAGCCACCGCCTCGGCCATGCTCAAGTCGCTTTCCACCTCGGGGAACCAGCCGATCGGCGAGTCGCCGAGCATGCGCTCTGTCGAGTCGCCATCGCCCAATCCAGCGCCATCCTATTCGGGTGGGACGACAAGTTCACAGTCAACTTCAGGAGCGGAGGACGACCCGCTTGTACTTCTATGTGCTGCTCTTTGCGTGTTGGGTATTCCTGGCCTAGTGATTTTCGCCATTGTCAAAGGTAAGAAGAAGTAATGTCAGAGGGTAACGGTTCCAAGGGATGCATCATTGCTGTGGTGTGGCTGGTCATACTGGCCGTTCTTGCCGGGGCCGTCTGGTTTTTCTACACGAAGCCAAAGAGCGAGCAACTCAACCAGGCCACCGGTTCCTCCAGCCAATACACCCACGAGGTCACCATCGCCGCCGATTTGTTCAGCGGCTACGCCGTGCTGCGTTCCGCGCAGATGCGAGACAACCTGAAGTTGGAGGGCATTCGGTTGACGATGGTGGACGACGGTGCCGACTACGGTGCTCGGCTCGAGGCACTGGAGGAGGGCGACGTGCAAATGGCGGTGTACACGATTGATTCACTGTTGATGGCCGGGGCTAAGGCGGGCGGTTTTCCGGCGTCGATCGTGATGGTGATCGACGAAACCAAGGGGGCGGACGCGGTGCTGGCCTACAAGAGTGCCGTTGCCTCGCTTCAGGATCTGGACGATCCCCAAGCCCGCTTCGTGCTGACACCCAGTTCGCCGAGCGAGTTTTTGGCCCGCGTCGTGAAGTCTCACTTCAAGCTACCCAACCTGTCCGGCAACTGGATGATCGAGGCCGACGGTGCCGCCGATGTTCTCAAAAAAATGAAGGCCGCCAAGCAGTCTGACAAGACGGCGTATGTCATGTGGGAGCCGCAGGTTTCCCAGGCCAAGAAGTTGCCCGGCGTCGATGTGATTCTGGATAGTTCTAGGATTAAGGGTCTGATTGTCGATGTGCTCGTGGCGCGCCGCGAGTATCTGCGCGATCATCCGGACAAGGTTCGCGCCGTGGTTGAGGCCTATTCCCGTGCCGCGCACCATTACAGGAGCCAGCCAGATGGCTTTATCAAGCTGGTCAAGTCGGACGACCCGAATCTGTCCGACACCGAGGCTAAGAGTCTGGTGGCCGGCATTCAGTGGAAAAACACCCTCGAAAACTACGCACACTTTGGCTTGGTACGTGGCGTGGCAGCGGGCGGCCAGCCCAACCTTGAGGACATAATTGCCAATGTCACCGATGTCCTCATCAAGACCGATGCGATTGGGAGCGACCCGCTCGGTGGCCGGCATTCGTCGCTCTACTTCGATCAGATTCTGACTGACTTGAAGGCCGACAATTTCCATCCAGGCAACCGGATGAATCTCATCGAGGGGCTTGGCCAGGGGACGGGCGACTTACAGGGCGTGCGCACCAATGCCAACCTCGGGGCAATTAGCGATGACCAATGGAAAACGCTCCAATCGGTCGGCGACCTCGACGTGCCGTCGATCGGTTTCCGGCGTGGTTCTGCCACTATCTCGCTCTCCGGCGAGCATGAGTTGAAACGGCTCAAAAAGATGCTGGATAGTTTCCCGAGCTTTTACCTCCGCGTCGTTGGCCAGGCGCGCGCCGTGGGAGATCCCGAGGCCAACCGTCGATTGGCCCGTTCGCGCGCCGAGTCTGTCGTCAATTTCCTCAATACCGAGGGGGTCAATGCGGATCGAATCCGTACCGAGGCCGCCCCGGCTGCCTCCCGTTCCGGATCGGCCCAGAGCGTTCGTTTCGAACTGGGCCAGGTGCCGTATTAAGGGAGCGCAGCAAAACCTGGCCAAGCCGCTTGGCCAAGCGCAGCGTTGACGCCCCAGCCATTTCTGCCGACCTTTTCCTGTCCCTACTACGGGGCAGTGCATTGCGGTGAGCGAGAACAAAAACATAGCCAAGCGTGTGATGAAGGACATCCTCGGTAGTCCTCTCGTGTTGGTGCCGTTCATGGTCGGTACGGCGGCGTTCGCGTCGTTCTTCGCGCTGGGCCTCAAGGGCACGGCGGCGGTGGGCGCGGTGCTCGTCGGCTTTGCCGGCACGCTTGCCTCGGCCGGCACGTTTTTGACCAAGTTTATCCTTGGCAAGGACGATCGCGTCAAGCAGCTCGTCGAGGCATCACGCAGCAAGGCTAAGCTCGACAAACGGAAGGTGCTCGACCATTTCCACCACCGCCTCACGATGGATGGCGACGAACGCACCGAGACTGCGATGCAGGATCTGCGATCCCTGCGGCAGGCGTTTCGGCAACTCGACAAGATCGCACCCGACCTGAACCGGGCGATGATCGAGGATATCCAGCAGCGCTCAGAGGAATTATTTCAGCAGTGCGTGAGTTCACTTGAGAAAACATTGCAACTGTGGAAAACCGCCGAGAGTCTGGCTTCCGAAACTGCCCGTAAACCGATTCTCGAACAGCGCGAAAAACTGGTTAGCGACGTGGTTCAGACCGTTGAGCACATGAGCCGGACCTTGGCCTCCGTGCAAGGCATCACCAACAGGAGCGAAGGAGATATCCGTTTGCAACGGCTTCGGGGTGAATTAGACCAAAGTATGGAGGTGGCAAAAAAGGTTGAACAAAGGGTCGATTCACTGTTAACTGGCGTTCGAGTACACAATTTATCTGGAATTAATAAACCCTGAGGAAAATGAACCCTTTAGCAGCAATTTGGAGATACGTTAAATCGTTCCTCTACCTGATCACTGGTCAGATCGACAAGTCACGCCGTGTTCTGGATTCGAACCCAAATGTGATGAAGGCCAAGTTCGATGACATTATTAAAGGCAAAGTTGATCAGATCCACACCTACAAGCAGGCCGTCGCCACGCTCATAGCCCAGCAGGAGAAAAAGATGGCCAAGGTCAAGTCATTGACCGAGGAGGTGCAGAAGTTGGAAAACCTCAAGGCAGGCGCCCTGGCCATGGCCAAGCAGACCGTGGCCAAGCTCCAGGGTGAGGGTAAAACCAAGGAGGAAGTTCACGCAAACGCCGACTATAAGAAATGCCTCACTGCCTACAATGACTTCGCTGCCACGCTGACCGAGAAGCAGGATCACATCAAGGACCTCGAGAATGATATTAGTGAGTACGACGGCAGCATCGCTAACCACAAGATAAACCTGCAACAGTTACAGCGCGACATCGAGAAACTCAAAAGCGAGGCTGCCGACGCCGTGGCAGATGTGATCACCGCCAAGGAGGAGCGCGACTTGTCTGACATGCTCAACGGCATCTCAAAGGATGGTATGGCGAAGGAATTGCAGGACATGCGTGACTTGCGACATGAGATGCGGGCTGAGGCGCGGGTTTCCCGGGAGATGGCTGGAACCGACAGCAAGCAACAGGAGGCACAGTTCTTGGAATACGCTCGCAGCAACACCGCCTCTGATGAGTTCGACTCGTTGCTGGGCATGGCCGAGGGAAAAGAGGGCGCGGAAACTTCGGCAAGCGAGCCGGAAGAAGTCGAAAAAACAGGCAGTGACGGCATCCTGCCGGAATAATTTAAAAAAGGCTCACTGATTTTGGGGATTTTTTTTGGTCTTTCGATTATTAATATATCAATGAAAAATATACACAAAAAAACTAGCTGGGCGGTTGCCTTGGGTTGCGCCGCGTTAATCATTTTGAGCGGTTGCAGTGGTAATCAGGAATCTACTTCCTCCGAGGCTGCCGACACAAAAACAGTTCCAAGCTTTTCGCTGGCTTGGAGCGAGTATCCCTCGTGGAGTGTTTTTGGTGTTGCTGATGTGACCGGCATCATAAATGGGAAGAAGGGAGAGCTTGGCCCGGTGGAGGAAAAGTGGGGGGTCGACATTGAGTTGAAGGAGGCCGAGTACGATCCTTGTCTCGCCATGTATGGTGCCGGCCAATGTGATGCGGTTTGCATCACCAACATGGACATACTAAGCCCGGCAACTGGTCGACCGGGCGTGATGGTACTGCCCACCTCGACCAGTGATGGTGCTGATGCTTGTTTGGTCACTGCTGAGATCAAGTCGGTTGAGGATTTGAAGGGCAAAAAGGTTTTCGGGCTGGAGAAATCCGTATCGGAGTATTGTTTTGTCCGGAATCTGGAGTTGCTGGGCCAGAAGGAAGAGGACTATGAATTTGCGAACATGGATCCCGGGGCGGCTGCGCTTGCCATGCAGCAAAAGCAGGCGACACATGAGGCGATCGTTGTCTGGAATCCATTCGTAATGGAAACGCTGAGTAAACGCAAAGATGTTCGTGTTCTGTTTGATTCAACCAAGATTCCAAACGAGATCATCGATTCTGTGGTAGTGGCCAAGTCGAGTTTGGAGAAGGAAGGCGGGGAGGCGTTTGCCTGTGCCGTGATTGAGGCCTACTACGAGGTTAACAAGGCATTGGCCGATTCTACCAAACGAAACGACACACTGATTGCCATCGGCGAAAAGTTCTCCAACCTTGGCTTGGAACAGATGGAGAAGGTGGTTGAGCAAACCAAGTTCTACGGCACTCCCGACGATGGGTTGGCTGTCCTGACCGGACCCAGCCTGCCTAAAATCATGGACACGGTGGTGTCGTTTTGTGTGGCCCATGGTATTGTGGACGAGGCGCCTTCTATTGGTTATGGCGATGCAGCAAAAGCTGCGGATGCTTCGGTCCGCTTTGATCCGACATTTATTGAAAAGGTTAAACAAGGGTCAGCCAAATAACGCATTTTGCGGTTAGTTGTACCCGCTGGTAAATGATTCGCCGTCCCATAACCCGGTCTTGGGCGGTGGTTCTGGGGTGCCTTTCGGTGCTGCTTCTTTTGGCGGGGTACACCTTGGTTTCGCACCGGCAGCACCAAGTCAACCCGGACGACACAACGATTCCCAGTTGGAGTCAGCTGTCCGATGGTGTGATAAAATTCACCCGGCTGGACCGGAAAAATGAGCGGTGGATCGTGGAGGACTCAGTCGCGACCGGACGCCGGTTATTTTTCGGACTTGGCTTGGGTGTTTTTTTCGGGTTTGCGATTGGGATGATGATGGGATGCGTCACTCCGATTGAGGCATTTTTGCAGCCACCTATTTCGCTTTTGGCCAAGGTTCCGCAAACGGCAGCGCTTGCGGTGTATTTCGTTTTCTTCGGAACCGGGATGGAGATGTACGTCGCCATGATTGCGTTTGGAATCATTCCCGCCTTGGCAGTGACGGTTCATTTGGCCATCAAGGATTTGCCCTCGGAGATGCTCGACAAGGCCTACACGCTGGGTGCGTCCCACTTCGAGGTGGCGACCGAGGTGGTGTTCAAGCAGGTTTTGCCCAAGTTCATCGACGCAGTGCGTCTGGCCATCGGCCCGGCGATTGTATTTCTAATCGCCGCCGAGATGGTGGTGGGCGAAGTTGGTTTCGGTTACCGGATTCGCCTGCAATTCAAGCTAACCAACATGAACGTGGTTTATCCGTACCTTGTAATGTTGGCGTTCTTCGGCTTCGCTCTTGACTACGGACTACGGTTTTTGCAGGCCAAGCTTTGCCCATGGTACCAGCGTGACTCGAAATGACCTTGTCCGACCAGAACAACTTCGGGCTTCAATGCCAGGGTGTGAGTCATTGGTTTGGTGAAACCAAGGTGTTGTTTGACTTGAACCTGAATGTGCATGCCGGGCAGTTTGTGTCGTTGATCGGGCCAAGTGGCTGTGGCAAGTCAACACTACTCCGGGCCATCCTCGGCACCCACCCGCCTCTCAGGGGGGAAATCCTCACCCTACAAAACGGGCGCTTGGACAATGCCGATCGGCCGGGACGCGACCGCGGCATCGTTTACCAGAAATATTCGCTCTATCCGTTTTTAACCGCGCTGGACAACGTCGCGCTTGGCCTGAAATTCGACCAGACCACCACAGCATTTCGCTGCCTCAACTGGGCGGGATGGAAAAAAAAACGCAGAATCTTCCGCGACCGAGCGGCAGCGTTCCTGGACAAGGTTGGGCTTGGCAAAGCGATGCATTTGTATCCAAGCCAGATGTCCGGCGGTATGCAGCAGCGGGTGGCGATTGCCCAGGCGTTGATCATGGAGCCGGAGATCATCCTACTCGATGAGCCGTTTGGCGCACTGGATGAGGCGACGCGTGAGGAGTTGCAGGAGATGCTCCTACAGTTTTACGAGGAGAACAAGAAGGCCATCGCCGAAGGCAAAAAGCCACCGTACACGCTGATCATCGTGACTCATGAACTTAACGAGGCCATCCGTGTGGGCGATCGTTTGGTTGGACTGTCACAGTACTGGGACTGGAAGGCCGATGGCCATCAACGCAGTCCTGGGGCTACAGTGGTCTATGACAAGCCGGCACCTGTGTTTCGCTCCGATGAGCGGCCGGACTATGAATTGTTTGCGGACATCCGGTGGGAAATACGGCAGGTTGTCTACAACCCCGAGGTGTTGCAACAGCGTGATGAACACGTTAAGTTGATTCCAACCAGTTAATCACAAAACCAACATGGCAAGCGGCAACAACTTCCTTCGAACGGCCGGCCGGGTGCTCAACGCCGGGCAGTCGCGGGCGCTGATTCTCACCGGCAACATTCATGATGTCTTCCATACCAGCAAAGGCGGTAAGGACGACTACTCTTCACTGGTTGAGTACCTCACGGGCAACTGGAATCTCTCTAGTCTCATCCTGATCGTGTACGAGTTGAACGGACCCATTCGCTTCCTGCGCGAGAAGGATGCAGGGCAGGTGCGCAAGGCATGGATCGAGTGGCGGCTGGGGATGAATCCCGACCAGTTGGCCATTAACCGCATGACCGCCTCCGAGGAGGTACAGTCACAGGTTGATTCCGTTACCAGCTCCTACGACGACTCGATGCAAAAAGCCGTAAGCAATCCGACGCTGGCGTTGGAGTTGATGCGCCAAATGTGCCTCTGCTCCCGCACCAAGCTGGGTGGTTCTCCCTGTCTCAAGGGGGATTTGTTAATCCTCATCGAGGGGGCGGATATGCTATTGCCGGACGCGCCGATCACGAGCCTTAATGACATGGATCGCCAGCGCGTAAGCATCTGCCACGACTGGTTTTGTGACTTGGGATTTGTCAATAGCGGTGACTCGGTGGTGATGATTGCCGAGTCGCGGTCACAACTAAACCAGCGCATCGCCCGCTTGCCGCAGTTGATCGAGGTCGAGGTGCCGTCGCCCGATCTTGAGACGCGCAAACATTTCATCTCATGGTTCTCTCGCAACGACAGTAAGAAGCGCAAGCTCCAGCTCTGGGGAACGCAGGCCGAATTGGCCGAGCTAACTGCCGGCCTGTCTTTGCATGCGCTGATGCAACTGCTCAAGGGAGTGCGCCATGGCCGGGCCAAGCTCTCTCAGGAGGAGGTCGTTGCGAAGGTGGAGGACTTCATCAAGAGCCAGCTTGGCGAGGAGGTTGTTGAGTTTAAAAAGCCGGGCCATAGTCTGACCGATGTAATCGGCTTCAAGAGCTTGAAGACATTCCTGAAAAAGGAAGTCATCCCGCGGTTTGGAATGGATAGTGGTGAGGCGCTTCCGGGTGCGGCGATCGGCGGACCGATTGGTGCCGGCAAGACATTCATTTTCGAGGCTGTGGCGGCGGAACTTGATATGGTCGTGCTTGTCATCAAGAACATTCGCAGCAAGTACTACGGCGAGACAGATGTCATCTTCGAGCGGCTGCGCCGTGTGCTGATGGCGTTGTCACGCGTATTGATTTTCATAGACGAAGCCGACACGCAACTTGGTGGGGTCGGCTCGGACACGCACGCGACGGAGCGGCGGCTGACCGGCAAGATCCAGTCGATGATGTCAGATCCGTTGCTGCGTGGCAAGGTGGTGTGGTTGCTGGTGACGGCCCGCATTCATTTGCTCTCACCGGACATTCGCAGGCCGGGTCGGGTGGGGGATTTGATCATCCCGGTACTTGACCCGGAAGGGAAAGATCGTGAGGCATTTCTGGACTGGGTGGTGAGTCCGGTGATTGGCGAGAAATTAACCGGCTTGCACCGCGAGCAGTTCGCGGCGGCGACCGAAGGCTGGTCGGCGGCCGGATTTGCGGCTCTGCGCTCGGAACTTAAGGCTAAGGCCAAACTAATGGGAAAAGATGGTACACTGACGATGGACGACGTAATGGGCTTGATTGAGGATTTGCTCCCGCCGGCGATCGGAGAAACTCGCCGATACCAGACGTTGCAGGCGCTGGTCAATTGCACGCGACGGAGTCTGATGCCCAATCCGGACGTGACTGATGATGAGCGGGAAGCCTGGTCGCACGAGATACGCCAACTTGAGGCCAAGGGCATTCGGTAGCCGGTGGAGAGGTCTTACCTTCTGTTTTCCAATGGGATAGAGCCGTTTTGACCGTTTGGCCAAGCGCAGGATCAAAAAAAATGAGGAAGATTCTCCGAAGATCGTTTGGCCAAGTGCCTTAAAGCCCTGTTTTTCAAGGAGTTTCTGGCCAAAACTTTTTTTTAAAAAAAAATCAAAAAGGAGTTGCACCCCCCCCAAATATTGATAAGTTGTCCGGCCCTTTTCCTTCTGGAGAAGGGCAGGTGAGAAATTGGTAGCCCGCCGAAAACCCGCTTTCCCAGAGCAGGGGAGTTATGGAGGGGTGCGTCACACCGCCTCAGTCGAGGCACCTAGATTGTATGCCAGTCAAGAGTTTCAACCCTGTAACGCCGTCTCGGCGTTACATGAAAGTGTCGTCGTTTTCGGAGATTACGAAAACGAAACCCGAGAAGCGTCTGGTCAAGACCAAGAAGAAGACCGGCGGCCGCAACAGCTATGGCCGAATCACGGCCCGGGGCATTGGAGGTGGACACAAGCAGAAGATCCGCAACGTTGATTTTAAGCGGAACAAGCACGGCATGTCGGCCAAGGTGATTGCCATCGAGTATGATCCTTGCCGCTCGGCCCGCTTGGCCCTCCTGCAATATGAGGACGGTGAGAAGCGCTACATGATTGCAGTGGATGGCCTTGAGGTAGGCACCAGCGTGATGAGCGGTCCGGAGGCCCCGGTTGAGAACGGAAACTTTCTGCCGTTGGCAAAAATCCCGACCGGTTCGGAAATTCACAACCTTGAGATGAGCCCGGGCCGGGGCGGCCAGATGGTTCGCTCGGCTGGGACATCCGCGGCACTGATGGCCTTAGCGGACGGTTACGCGCAGGTGAAGCTGCCTTCCGGGGAGATTCGGAAACTTAACGAGAAATGTTTTGCCACGATGGGAACGGTCGGGAACGCCGATCATGAGAAGGTGGTAGTTGGCAAGGCGGGTCGTACACGCAACAAGGGTAAGCGGCCCATCACACGTGCCGTGGCGAAGAATCCGGTTGATCATCCAATGGGGGGTGGCGAAGGTCGCACCTCGGGTGGAGGGCATCCAATGTCTCCCTGGGGCGTCTTGGCCAAGGGATTCAAGACACGACCCAAGTACAAGCCGTCCAACCGTTGGATCGTGGTTCGCCGTGACGGTAGGCCGATGAAGCAGAAATAAACAGATATGGGACGTTCGATTAAAAAGGGACCGTTCGTGGAGCAGCATCTGCTCGACAAGATCGAGAAGTTGAATGCCGACGGGAAAAAGAAGCCGATCAAGACATGGTCGCGTCGATCGACCATCGCTCCTGAGTTTGTCGGCCACACATTTATGGTTCATAATGGCAAGAGATTTGCGACCGTGTTTGTCACCGAAAACATGGTGGGCCACAAGCTGGGTGAATTTGCAGCCACCCGCACCTTCAAGGGGCATGGTACACACACGAACAAGGCAGCGTAGAGGACGATAAAATGGAAGTTTTGGCAGTTGCAAAAGGCGTGCGGATGTCCCCGCAAAAGGTGCGGGAGATGACGCGGCAGATCCAGGGTATGCACGCCATGGAGGCCAGCGCCCTATTGGGGAATGTTCCAAGGAAGTCCGCACGATTGGTTGCCAAGACGCTCAAGTCGGCAATGGCCAATGCCGAGCATATTGCCGACGGATGGGATCCGGAGGATTTGCGCAGTCGTATTTCAGAACTGGAGCAGAAAGTCGGCTCTGCGAACAAGAAGAAGACACGCCGAAGTGGTCAGGCCAAGATTGATGCCTACCAGAGTTTTTTGGACTCAACCCACAAACTGGATCAGACGATGCTCTATGTCAAAGAGGCAACAGTGGGAGATGCTCCGACGATGAAACGCTGGCGTCCGAGGGCTCGCGGGTCGGCCAGCCCGATCCTCAAGCGGTGTTGCAATATTCGGATCGTACTCACGGATCAAATTTAACGGAACCTGTATGGGACAAAAAACCAACCCAATTGGATTACGCTTGATCGTCAATAAGGATTGGCGATCCAAATGGTATGCTGAAAAGAAAGAGTTCGGTGAGCTGCTGGTGGAGGATCACAAGATTCGCCAGATCCTGAAGGGTAAACTACAGGCCGCTGCCGTGCCGCGCATCCAGATCGAGCGTGCTACAAGCCGATGCCGGATCACCATTTACTCCGCGCGGCCCGGTGTGGTGATTGGACGCAAGGGTGCTGAGATAGACAAGATCAAGGAAGAGCTCAGTAGGATGACTGGCAAGGAGGTTTACGTCGAGATTGCCGAGGTAAAGAACCCGGAACTTGATGCCCAACTGGTTGCCGAGAACATCTGCATGCAGCTCGAGCGTCGCATCGCCTTCCGGCGGGCAATGAAGAGAGCGGTCCAAGTGTCCATGGACATGGGCGCGCTTGGCATTCGCCTGCGCGTGGCTGGCCGTTTGAACGGTTCCGACATCGCCCGATCAGAGAACGCACGCGAAGGTGCAGTTCCGCTGCACACGCTGCGGGCCAATATTGATTACGGATTTGCTGAGGCCGCAACCCAGTACGGGGTGATTGGCGTGAAATGCTGGATTTGCCGCAAAGACCCCGCCGAGGAGGAGGCCGACCGGGCCAAGCGGGGGCCAAGGCGAGACACTCGCCCGAGGAGACCGATGGGGCCTCGTGGTAACGGTTAAACATATATTGGAATGGCCTTACAACCTAACAAAGTCAAATATCGCAAAATGCACCGCGGTAGCCGTAAGGGCACTGCGCAGCGCGGGAACAAGGTGTCGTTCGGCTCCTACGGTCTCCAGGCACTTGACCGAGGTTGGATTACCGGGACGCAGATTGAAGCCGCCCGTGTGGCCATCTCCCGCGGTATGAAGCGCAAAGGAAACATGTGGATCCGGATTTTTCCGCAGAAATCCGTGACGAAAAAGCCTTTGGAAGTGCGGATGGGTAAGGGCAAGGCCAACGTCGACCACTGGGTGGCTGTGGTCAAGCCGGCCACAATGTTGTTTGAAGTGGAAGGCGTGACAGAAACCGTGGCACGCGAGGCGTTGAGTTCGGCTGCGGCCAAGATGCCGATTCGCTGCCGGTTAGCCCATCGTGATTAGAGGGAATAATTCAGGATGAAAATTTCAGAGATAAGAGATAAGACAAAGGTTGAGCTGGCGGCCCAGGGGCGCGAACTCCGCATGGAGTTGTTCAATCTCAAGCTTCAGAAGGCCTCCAGCCAGCTGGAGAAGCCGATCCGCCTTCGTGAATTGCGCCACGACATCGCCCGCATTGAAACCCAGGTCACGCAGCTTCGCAGGACGGAGGCCCTGAAAAACCTGATCACGGCACTGGACAAAGTGAAGGATTTCACAGTGGACGGTGTGGCGGGCGTATTGCGCGACTTGGCCAAGGACGACCTCAGCCGGAAGGATGTGTTAAAAATTTGTGGGTCAGTATTCAACAAGCAACGAGTTCGACTGACCGTTAGGGAAATGGCGCAACTCATTCAAACCAAAGGAAGAGACAAGGCTGTGGAATTGATCAAGCAGGCGGCGGCTCGGAATTAAGAAGGTAATGACCGATACAGAAACAGTAGCTTTAGCACGCGGCAGCCACCGAAAAGTCCGGGAAGGTGAGGTCGTCTCCTCCAAAATGGACAAGACGATCGTGGTGAAAATTTCCTGGCGTATCGCGCATCCGCGCTACAAAAAAATCATCACCAAATCCAACAAGTTTCAGGTACACGACGAGAACAACGAGGCGCAGGTAGGCGATCTGGTTGAAATCATGGAGACCCGGCCGCTCTCCAAGACCAAGCGGTGGAGACTGTTTCGGATCGTGAAGCGCGGCGAGCTGGCCATGGCGGCCGAAGAGACTGCGTCGGGGGCAGAGACTGCGAATTGATCGACGTTGGAAGGAAGCCTAAATGTTACAGCTTAGATCCAGATTAGATGTGGCGGATAACTCCGGGGCCAAGAAGGCTTGGGCGATCGGGGTGCTCGGCATCCGCAAGGACACCGCTTCCGTTGGGGACGTGATCAAGGCCCACGTGCGAGAGGCTGTGCCGGATGGCAACGTAAAAAAAGGCGAAGTTGTCAACGCTGTGGTGGTGCGTACCAAGTCACCGATCCGTCGATCCGACGGCTCCGTGTTGAGGTTTGACTCCAACGCCATCGTGATTATCGACCCCGAGGGTAATCCGAGAGGCACACGAATTTTTGGGCCGGTGGCCCGTGAACTCCGAGAAAAAAAGTTCATGAAAATAATTTCACTAGCACCGGAGGTAATTTAAAAATGGGCGACAGACGGCACATCAAAAAGGGAGATACCGTTTATATCCTTTCGGGGAATGAAAGGGGGAAAAGTGGCAAGGTTATTGATGTCCTGACCGCGAGCGAGCGCGTTGTCGTCGAGGGGCTGAACATGCTCAAGAAGCATATACGCAAAAACCAGGACCAGCCGCAGGGTGAAATCGCCGAGCGCGAAGGCACCATTCATTGGTCCAATGTGATGCGCGAGGATCGCTACCTGCGAAATCGAACGGTCAAGGAGGCCGTTGAAATCCAAGAGGGCGACGACAAGGCCGAGACTGAAGAATGATCCCAAGGTTACAGGAAAAATATCAGGAAGAGATCCACGCCAAGCTCCGGGGTTTGGACAAGTACGGGAATGTCCACCAGGTTCCCAAGCTCGAGAAGATCGTGATCAATATGGGCGTGAGCCCGGAGCTAGGGAAAGAGGTGATGGGTGACGCGGTAAAGGACTTGACCACCATCACCGGCCGAAAGCCCACGTTGAACAAGGCCAAGGTCAGCGTTGCAAATTTCAAGTTGCGCAAGGGCATGACCACCGGGTGTCGCGTGACGCTTCGGCGCCAAGCCATGTACGAGTTTTTAGACCGCTTGGTGGCCACCGCGCTGCCTCGGATCCGGGATTTTCGCGGGGTGAAATCGACAGGATTCGATGGTTTTGGCAACTACTCCGTTGGAGTGGATGACCAGTCCATCTTCCCGGAGATCGACGTGGACAAGGTCAAGCATACGCAGGGAATGGATATTACCATCGTCACCACCGCCAAGAACGATGATGATGCCTACGAGTTGTTGAAAGAATTTGGAATGCCGTTCGACGGCGAACGTTAATAAAGAAGTTATGGCAAAAAAAGCCTGGATGGAGCGAAACAAGCGTAAGGCCAAGACGGTGGCCAAGTATGCTGCCAAGCGGGCCGAGTTGAAGGCAAGCGGCGACTACGAGGCCTTGGCCAAGCTGCCGCGCGATGCCAGCCCGGTGCGGCTGGTTAACCGGTGTGAGGTCACCGGCCGACGTCACGCGTACTTTCGCAAGTTCCGCGTGTCGCGGTTGACGTTTCGCGAGTTGGCCCGCTCGGGAATGATCCCCGGTGTGACAAAGGGAAGTTGGTGAGGAAACAGGAATGGACCCGATAGCTGATTTACTGACCTGCATCCGCAACGCCAACCTGGCGTTGAAGCCGGAAATATCTGTCCCACACTCCCGGATTAAGGAGAGTGCCGTGCGCATTCTAAGGGACGAGGGTTACCTGGAATCGTTCAACGTCGAGGGCGACGTCAAGCGGAGTATTCGCATCAACCTCAAGTTTCAAGGCCGCAAGGGCATCATCTCCGGGCTGCAGCGGATTAGCCGACCCGGGTTGCGCCACTACACCTCGGCCAACGACATCCCGCTGGTATTGGGGGGCATGGGCATCGCGGTGGTGAGCACCCCGCAGGGCCTGATGAGCGGGCATGACGCTCGTCGCAAGAACCTTGGCGGCGAATTACTTTTCAAGGTCTGGTAAAGGAACGGAAACGATGTCACGAGTTGGGAGCAAAACAATCGAAGTACCGGACAAGGTCAAGGTGGCCATCGCCGACAACCATGTTTCAGTCGAGGGACCCAAGGGTAAACTCGAAATGGACATGCCCAGTCGCACCACCGTGTCTCAGGACGAGAATGTCCTGAGCGTGGCCCGCGATGGCGACGACCGTGAGGCAAAGGCCATGCACGGCCTCGGCCGCTCTCTTCTCAACAACATGGTGGTTGGCGTGTCCGAGGGGTACGTGAAGAAACTCGAGATCAACGGGGTCGGTTTCAAGGCCGCAGTCAGTGGCAATACCGTCACCATGAACCTCGGTTACTCCCACCCTATCAAGTACGACTTGCCCAACCAGGTGACAGTGTCCGTGGACAAGGACACCAATGTCACCATTGAGGGGCCAGACAAGCAGAAGGTGGGCCTTGTGGCCGCCGAGTTGCGCGGGTTCTACCCGGTGGAACCGTATAAGGGCAAGGGCGTCAAGTATGCCGATGAGTATATCCGCCGCAAGGAAGGAAAGACGGTACAGTAATTTTTGAGAAGACGCCGCATAGCGCGGCCGTGGGAAATGAGAGCTGATAAAAAACGTGATTTGATGAAACGCCGCCGGTGGCGAATCCGCAAGAAAGTTGTGGGCACGGTGGAGCGTCCCCGCATGAGTGTGCGTTTCACCAACAAGAACATCTACGTCCAGTTCATCGACGATGATGCAGGCAACACCCTTGCCTCCGTGTCCACCCGTGCCAAGTCGGTCGACGGTCTGGCCGCCAATACGGCCGGTGCGGGCGAGATCGGCAAGCTCGCTGGAGAGGCAGCCAAGTCGGCAGGCATCAAAACGGTCGTGTTTGACCGTAGCGGCGCCCGGTTTCACGGGAAAATCAAGGCCCTGGCCGACGCGGCCCGCAAGGCAGGAATAAGCATATAAGGACAACCGTGGCTGAACAACCCAATCAAAACGAGAGCACTCCCTCCGCCGAGGCTCCGCAGGCTGCACCAGAGACAACTACCAAGGCGCAACCTTCCACGGAAGGCCAGGTTGTAGGCCCCGGCCAACGCCAGGGCGGAGGTGAACGTTTCGG
>ENA-UPTF01000807-UPTF01000807.1-marine-metagenome-genome-assembly--contig:-NODE-807-length-21081-cov-3.872167_pt1 | contig 21081 bp, 20 predicted proteins | sample MGYA00238166_ERZ767019 | MGnify/ENA primary metagenome ERZ767019 (study PRJEB28930, sample SAMN06266391) | marine metagenome | isolation source: Sea water from 250 m depth | place: Atlantic Ocean | study... | reverse complement strand
TCACAATTTTGCCAAAGAACTTTCGTTCTTCCAGAGCTTGGTGAGCGGCAATACCGTCTTTCAGAGGGACTTGAGAGTCAATCACGGGGGAGAAGTCGCCTCTTCTGGTTAGGTCCAGTAGCTGATCAAGATCACTGCGTTGCCAACCATTTGACCCACGGATATCCATCTCCGCTGTCCAAATAAAACGCAAATCGGTCGGTGGGTCGAACCCAGCGGTAGCCCCACACGTCAGTACCTGCCCACCCAGCTTCACACATTTAAGAGACCGTGCCCACGTATCGCCACCCGTGAAGTTGACGACCACGTCATATCCACCACCGCTGAAAAGGCTGCCTGTCTTTTCTCGGCAGTACTTCACAAAATCGGTAGTGCTGTAGTTGATCGTTTCGTCGGCACCCAAAGACAACAGTTGGGCACACTTTTCGTCGGTGCCAGCAGCAGCAATTACAGAAGCACCCCGCATCTTGGCTAATAGCAACGCGCTTGTCCCAACACCGCCACTCGCACCCAAAATCAGAACAGAATCTCCAGCGTTGACATCACCTCGAGTCAACATCATCCGATGCGCGGTGCCATAGGCGACTGGCAGGCATGAAGCGTCATCAAATGAGACATCTGCCGGAAGTGAAATGAGTTGTTCGGCAGACACGACTACATATTCCGCGTAGGCGCCCCACAACGTGTCCCCGATCATCCACAGCTTGCCGTTTTCATAGCGAACCGGATCGACAAGCACCCGATCTCCGATCGACCAATCGTCGACATTGTCTGCGACTTCGGACACTACGCCGGCACAATCACAGCCAGGAATACCTGGCAACGGAACCTTTATTCCCGGCATTCCTTGCCGGGTAAAAACATCGTGGTAGTTCAATGAACAGGCTCGGACGGCGACGCGAACCTGACCCGGTTGAAGACCTGGTTCTTCGATATCTCGGTATTTCAGAACATCGATTGACCCATGTTCATCAAAGACAATTGCTTTCATTGGGCGTCCCTATCTGGAGTTAAGAGCTCTCGAGCATGTTTAGTGAGAGCAGCTCGATCGATTTTCGCGGTCGAAGCCAGCGGTATCTCATCAACGAACCAGACGTGTCGAGGATGCGCGTAGGCTGGTCCGTTTTTCAGAGCGTACTGCTTGACCTCGTCAACAGTTATGCGAACGTCGGCTTCGCAGCGAATGAAGGCCGTAGGTAACTGACCCTTGAGGTCGTCTTCAACCGGGACGACAACTGCCTGATGCACCGAGGGGTGCCGTTCGAGCATTTGTTCCACCGAATCGGGATAAATATTTTCGCCGGCGCAGACGAACATGTCGTCCACCCGCCCAACAAAGAAGTACCAGCCGTCATCATCTCGACGCATCAAGTCACCGGTGTGATACCAGCCGTCAGTTAACCGGTCGGCGTTGGCCTCTGGCAGGCCGTGATAGCCGAGCATGACGCCCTTGGATTTAACCCATAACTCGCCGTAACCGGACTCTGCTCCGGTATCAGGGTCTATCAACTTCAGTTGGACTTCCGGGTGTTCACAACCTAAAGAAATTTTGGGTCTTGGGAGTCCTTGAGGGTGAGGCCCAAACTCTAGAACCGCTTCTGTTGTTCCATAGCCGTTGGTAACCAACGCATGAGGGAAAAGCGCCTGAACATCGTCAAACAACGCCTCAGTCAGGGGCGCCGAACCGATCAGGACTCGCTGCACAGATGAAAGATCATGGTGTTCGGCTGTCTTCTGCAATTCGGCTGTCACCAGGGCATACATAGTTGGCACACCGGAACACATAGTTACCTTGTGTTCAGTGATGGCTTGGAGATATTCGGCAGGCGAGAACTGAGGGAGTAGAACTACTCTCCCTCCGCTGGCGAAGGCGAGTTTCGATGCCATTGAGGCGTTCTTGTGGTACAGAGGTGCCGAAACCAGCATCACTTCGCCGGGCAGAGCGCCCCCGTATTCGAGAACCGTAAATGTGATGTTCTCGTGTGACAACAAAACGCCCTTCGGATTTCCCGTTGAACCTGATGTGTAGATCTGAATAGCGACATCCTCGGGTCGAACATCGACAACTGTCTTTGCAGGTGTCCCAGCCATCATTTGATCCCATTGGCTTGAACCGATGGCAACTTTCGGTACACCCGCCTCTAACTCCGCGTGTTGATCATCGGTAACGAGCAACTTCAAGTCTGCGTCGTCAATGATGTACAACAAAGTTGACTCTGGAAGCCTGGTGTTGAGTGGGACAAACACCATCCCGGCGGCTGGAGCACCAAACATCACCGTGTAGTACTCGCCAAGGTTGCCTGCCAACAACCCGATGCGAGAACCTGGAGGCAAACCAAGATCGATAAGGGCCTGAGCGAATACATGAACTTGTTCGGTTATTTCTGCGACGGACACCTCCCGAGCAGGTGTCTGGGAGCGATCGATTAGAGCAACGTCATCGGGTTTGGGGTTTTGATCGAGAAGCTCAGCGATATTCACCGAATTGATTATCCCAAAACTTCAGGCTCGCATGTCATCAAAATCTCGGCGACGGTTGCGGTGTTGGGAAGTTTGACAATCGTTGCAACGGTTTCGGCTAGGTCGTCGGGTTGGATCATTATTGAAGGGTCAACACCGAATGCAGAGGTCATATCGGTTTCGACGTAACCGGGACAGATCGCGGTGACTCTTATGCCGTCATCGAATGTTGCGTGTCGCACAGCATGATGCAAAGCGAGGAAAGCGTGTTTGGTCATCGCGTATCCGGGGGCAAATGTTCCTTTAACTCTCTTGCCTGATAAAGACACGACGTTGATGATTCGTCCTTCACCTGAGGAGGCCAGCAAGGGGCGAGCTTCTTGGATAAGACGGAGTGGACCTTTGACGTTCACCGCCCACATTTCATCCAAGATTTCTTCGGACAAGTCGGCCAACCCTTCCATGTGGCCAATCCCGGCGTTGTTTGTGAGTCCGTCTACGCGCCCCCGTAAATCGGCTGTCGCTTGTACCCAAATGTCTCCACTGACTGGGTCAAGGGCGTCGTAGCTGTGACACGAAACATTGTGGTCAGCCCACCCTTGGATTGATGCTTCGAGTTGGTCGACGTTTCTTGCGCCGAGACTCACCACCCAACCATCTGAATGGAACTGGCGGGCCAACGCCGCACCGATACCTCGGTTCGCGCCACTAACCATCATCACTCGACCTTGTGGATCAATCACTTCAAAATCCCCTACGTTCTTCCCGGTGTAACCGTAATCATGCCTTAACCGAAGTTTCGCATGATTGGCGCCTCGGGAATCAAACGAAATAGCGCCAGAAAAGATGACGTTGTTAAAGGTCATCTTCGAGGATGTGTCCCCGGGGGTTCCTCAAGGAAGCACAATCTGACGAGATGGGGGTCAATTAATGGTCGGGCAGGCGGGATTTGAACCCACGACCTCTTCGTCCCGAACGAAGCGCGCTACCAACCTGCGCCACTGCCCGTCAGACCGTTCTGGAACCCACGACGCTACAGCAAATAGCGCTTAATTCCCCGATTTGGCAGATCCGTCTAACTGACTTCGGCAGGCCTGTCGTTTTGATTTTCGTCGCCTTCTACAACCAGATCTTCGTCGATAACTGAATCAGATTTGCTTGCAGGTTGATCAATAATCTCGTCCCGCATGTCCTCACCGGCAAGAAGCTTGACTGAGGCCACCTTCAAGCGAAAAGAATCCAAGGGTTTCACTAGCCAACCTTGAGCTCCAGCTTGGCGCGCCAGATATACGTCTGCTGAGCGGTCCAAAAGCATCAGTATTGGGACGTCGGTAATTCTTCCAGCACCAATTTCGAGTTGAAGATCCATGCATGTCGCCATGCCGCCCATGTTGCCGATCTGTAGGTCAAGAATGACCAACTCGGGACTTTGACTAGACACTGCATTCCGAACATCGGCACCTGCACGGACCACCGTTACTTCGGTGCCCGGATCGCTGAGAGCAGAACGCACCTCTTCGATCAGCCAATCCGCATCGCTTGCCAAAAGAACAGTAGTCACTGCTTATGAGGCTAGTCGCGGTGAACGCGACATAGAGGCGTCAATCGCATCAGGTTTTAAGAGAATGGGAGAGTGGACGGGTCTCTGTAGTCTTGGCTGCACAATGAGCGAATGGCTACGTGGTGAAGCTTTGACCAAACTGAATCGAGCGCTTCGTTTGAGTGCGGTCTCCGCAGCCGTTTGCGCCATCTCGCTTGCCTTGTACTGGTCTCCAGCGGCCGCTCACACGGGCCACGAACATTCCCGCGAAATCCAGATAATTGAAGTGAGCGGCCTCTTGGATCCCATAGAGATTGATTACATCAATGTGCAACTGGACAATGCTCAAAGGAATTGGGCGCTGGCCATCGTTATCCAGATCAACAGCCCGGGTGGGGCAGCGGACCGGCAACAGATCCAGGATCTTTTGCAAAACATTGAAGGTTCACTGGTGCCTGTCGGAGCATGGATAGGACAGAGCGGAGCTACCGCTAAGGGTGCAGCCGCTCATTTGGTAGCTGCGGCCGACTATTCCGGTATTGCCCCCGGAAGTCGAATGGGCGATGTAGGAGATTTCGATGCCTCAGAAGAGTCCGTTTCGGCACTAGAAACAACCGAGTCGCGGCGCGGCGAAGAAGCGGTCACAGCCGGCCTGGTCGATGTGATGGCACCCACGTTGGGCGAATTTTTGCTGGCTATGGAAGACGTTGGTCTGATCGAGAAAATCTCTACAGAACTTGAACGAGCTGATGGGCTCGTTCAACGATCGGTTGCCGACGATGTGAGAGTCACTTTTAATAAGTTGTCACTCGTTGATCAGTTGTTTCATACCGTCGCTAGTCCGGCTGTTGCGTATCTTTTGTTGCTTGTTGGTATGTCAATGTTGCTGCTCGATTTCTTCACTGGCGGCATCGGTGTAGCTGGTGGAGTGGGCTGTGGGTCGCTTTTATTGGCCTGTTATGGGCTAGGGGTTCTCGATGTCCGTGTGTGGGCGTTGGTGCTTCTGATAGTCGCGATGTTCGGATTCGCGGTTGATCTTCAGACGGGAGTGCCGAGGTTTTGGACAGTCGTCGGCGTCGCATCGTTGATAGTTGGCTCCCTTCGTCTATTTGTTTCCCATTCAGTGAGTTGGTTGACGTTGTTGGGAGGTATAGGGCTCACACTCGCATTTGTGTTCTCAGGGATGCCCGCATTGGTTCGTACACGGTATGGCACGAGCACTCTGGGCAGGGATTGGATGATTGGCCAAATGGCATCTGCATCAACGGACCTTGCTCCCGAAGGCATCGTCATATACGAACAAGCTCAGTGGCGGGCCCGGGTTAACCGACTTACCCCTATCAAAGAAGGCGAACCGGCTCGGATTGTAGGAATTGAGGGCCTGGTGCTCGAGGTTGAACCTGAGGAGGGTGGCGCTGTTGATTACCGTGAGATGCGGCAACGACAGCCTTCAGAAGTAGAGACCACCGAACAAGGAACTAGTCAGCCATTGGGTGAAAACGATCAATAAGTCCTGCAAGCAGGGGTTTTCAAAAATTGAATCGTTTTTCGATTTTTTCTTGCAGTTTGCTTATTCGCGCGCCTAGATTGCCTCCGGAGGGACGTTGGGGGAAGCGAATTATGGCTGCACTGCCTGATGACAGTTGGGAACACAAGGCTGCGTGTCGAGGACCGCAATCGACGGTTTTCTTTCCGCCGCCGAGGTTTGAACGTAAAGACGAAAAGCTCAATCGTGAAGCACGAGCTCGTGCCATCTGTGCTCAATGCTCCGTGCAAGAAGATTGTCTTTCATATGCTCTCGACATCCGGGAACCACACGGAATCTGGGGCGGTGCAAATGAGGCCGAACGACGACAGATGTTGCTTGTCCTCGATGGCGAGGCCGTCTCTTAGGGCCACGACCTGCTATCTCACAGGGTCAACTCGTTAACGACTAAATCGTTGGTAAACGCGGTCCGGCGATCCTGAGGTCTTCTCTTCGGCGCGTGACGCCGGTGCTGTCAAGCAGGGCGCAGATGGGCAACGCGAACTTTCGTGTAGTCCCTAAAGCATCACGTATCTCCGCAACCGTGACGCCGTCAGGTTTCTCTCCTAAGAGTTCGGCAACCACGGTTGCTGCGCTGTCTATGGCAGAAGCAGCGAACAAGACCCCGTCATTTTGGATCACTGTTCCGCGTTGAATTAAGCCTCTTATCTCGTCGCTTGATAACCCATCAGGTTGAGCCGGCGAAAAAGGGTTTGCTTCAAGTTCATCGATCAATGGGTGATTGACGAAGACATCGTCTTGACCCAAGGGCCGTGCTCGGCCTTCGAGGACGTCGATGCCGTCGAGATTGACCACTACCAGCCGTTCTATCTCGTCTAGTAGTGCGACATCTAGACCCATGGGGCCGGCGTGGTCGATTAGCGAACGAACTTTCTTCTCCGTGTCAGCAACCACCGATGAGGGCGCGACCCAGTCCCCTAAAACAGGCTGTGTGGGTACTCCTGTGAGGCGCTCTAGTTCGGCTGCTTTAATCCACCCCCGTTCGGCTACAACTCGATCCACTGAGAGGTCAGGTTGAGCTTCGGAAGCTTTAACTACGGGGTCTACATCAAGCACCTGTCCTCCGCCGATAGTTTCATCACGCCCTGACTCGCGGAGAATGAAGCGGTCACCTGGGAGTAGTGGTAATTCTTCAGGTAGGAAGACCCTCACCTGTCCCTCTGACCCTGGGGCAAGGCGGTTGGGCCCCAGAACCCGGATGTTTACTGGCCATTCCCCAGACCCTATGTACAGAGAGAACGCCCCACGTCGGGAAACTTCGTGGTCGAGGTTCGCGAGAACACTGATGTCGGCATCGAATTTTGTTGTGCGATGCCATTGGTCACTTGATATCAGGGCAACACCCCTGCCCAGGACCTGATGGTCGACATTGGCCAGATTGAGGGCAACCCTGTGACCGGGGTCAATCTTGGTGCGCGGTTCGCCTTGTGTCTGTATTGCTCGAATTCGCGCCCGGTTTTCGCCGGGCACAAGAACTAGTTCGTCGTCGACCCGAAGACGACCCCCAGTTAAGGTGCCCGTGACCACGCTCCCTGCACCGGTTGCGGCAAATGAACGGTCGATCCACAAACGCGGTCGTTTGGTGTTTGTAGCCGTCGGAGCGGCTTCCGTCAGAGCATCTAAGGCTTCTCGGAGTTCATCAATGCCAGTGCCATCCAAGCTGTCAACAGCGATGACCGGGGCGCCCTCAAGGAAACTTCCTTCGATTTTCTCTTCAACATCCATGTGCGCGAGCTCAGCGAGTTCATCGTCAACCAGACCTATTTGAGTGAGCGCTATCACTCCGTGGCTGATTCCCAATAGTTCGAGAATACGAAGATGCTCTTCCGACTGAGGTTTCCACCCCTCGGTTGCTGCGACAACGAAGATGCAGGCATCAACGGCACCTACACCGGCGAGCATGTTCTTAATAAACCTGATGTGTCCAGGAACGTCAATGAAGGACAACTTGCGGCCTGATGACAGGGTTGCGAATGCGAACCCTAAGTCGATAGTTAGCCCCCGCTCCTTTTCTTCAGCGAGCCGGTCAGGGTCAGTTCCTGTTAGCGCGCGTACGAGCGTCGATTTGCCGTGATCAACATGACCTGCTGTCGCAATTACGTGCATTGGTCAAATCGAGGAGGCAACGGCTTTTGCCACCAAAGCATCGTCATCGGGGTTGACCGTTCGCAGGTCTAACACTGTTGAATGATCCCGAACTCTGGCTATTACTGGCACCTCGGCATTACGCAGAGCATCGGATACGTCCCCCTCTATTTCTACCCCTGCAGATGGGAATTCTTCTCCCGGGAGGGAACCCCCACCGGTCATAGACATTGTGTGGACGGGGCTACCAACTCCGAGAGCCTCCGCCCGAGCTTCGAGTTCTAGTACCGAAGTTTGGGCCATGCGCCAGAAAGGTATTGCATCTCCGTCGCGACGGAGATAAGCCAAAGCTGTCTGTTGCAAAGCGCTTAGTACCAATGCCCCAGGACGGAATGCCCGCATCAGAGGGTGGCTGGCGCAAGCTGCTACGAGGTCTTTTCTTCCCGCGATGACTCCCGCTTGAGGACCCCCAAAAAGCTTGTCACATGAAAAAGTTACTAAGTCAGCTCCTGCTTCCAATGTCTGTTTCACAGCAGGTTCATCACGGAGCCAAGAGGGTTTGCCGTCACGTAACCAGTGGCATGCCTCGTCGATGAACCCGGACCCAAGATCTGCAACAACGGGAGGACCAACAACACTTAACGACCCGATTGAAGCTTCTTCGGTGAAACCACTGATTTTGTAATTTGATGGATGGACCTTAAGTAGGAGAGCAGTGTCATGTAAGCGGTGGGCTGCCTGATAATCAGCGACACGGGTGCGGTTAGTAGTTCCAACCTCAATGAGTTGAGCACCCGACTCGGCCATGACGTCTGGAATCCGAAAGCCTCCTCCGATTTCAACGAGCTCTCCCCGAGAAACAGCAACAGCCCTGCCACGCGCAAGAGCGGCCAGCACCAACGTCACCGCGGCCGAGCAATTGTTCACTACAAGAGCCGCTTCTGCTCCACCTAATTTGCAGATCAAGTTGGCTGCATGGTCATTTCGTGAGCCACGATTACCGGTGGCCAAATCAAATTCGAGATTCGTTGCTTGCGGCGCCTGCTGATACCCCAATGGCGCTCGACCGAGGTTGGTGTGAAGCAACACTCCGGTCGCGTTGATAGCTGGACCCAGTAGTGCTCTTTGCAGTTTGAGTGCTTCTTCCCGAGCCGAGTCTGGATCGTTGTTGCTGATAGCAGTGCGAGCAGCTTCGACCAGCAGGGGAGATGGCAGATCTATGTCTGATAGAGATCTGGATAACGCATCAACTGATGGTGGTCGCACGATAAGAGGATAGGTCCGCCCGAGTTCGATTTGCCCTAGGTACCGTCACTAGGATCAAAGAAGTGTTCCTTCTTTTTGTTCTTTTCATTGTTGTACCGATCCTCGAACTCATGCTGATTATCCAGGTAGGTCAAGCGGTAGGAGCTTGGAATACGGTCATTTTGCTAGTAGTTGACAGCCTCGTCGGGGCATGGCTTGTTAAGCATCAAGGGCTTGGTTTACTCAGAAAATCTAAAGATCGTTTACGAAACGGTGAAATGCCAAGTGACGAAATTTTCTCCGGGGTCGCAGTGCTTTTCGCAGGCGCATTGATGCTCACTCCAGGGTTCCTTACCGATGTCATAGGGCTGTTTTTGTTGATCCCTCCGATTCGGAATGGTGTCTTGGGTGTCGCGAGACGAAAGTTTCGATCGCGAATAGCAACTAACTTCACAACATCGAATCTGCCTGACTGGGATAAGGAAATCCCTCCCAGCGAAGGTGGAGATGCATCTGGAGATAATGACAATTGACAACACCGGTTGAAGTTCGTCTCGCGGCGACGGTCATGCTGGTTCGAGATGGGCAGCAAGGTCTTGAAACGTTCATGCTCAAACGGAACCCTAGAAGTGAATTTGTTCCCGGCCAGTTCGTGTTCCCAGGCGGCGCAGTGGATGTCAACGATCAATTGACGCACGAAGTTGAGACTGTCTCGTCAGGGCTAGATGACAGGGAAGCATCAAAACGACTTCGTATCGACAGCGGAGGTCTGGCGTATTGGGTTGCCGCGATTCGCGAATGTTTCGAAGAGGCAGGGGCGTTACTGGCGCGAATCGATGGGGAGGACTTGTCGTTAGCTGATCCACAGGTCCTTCAACGGTTCCAAGGTCATCGAAACGCCATATACGCGGGCGATCTTACAATGATGGACTTATGTCGAACCGAAGGCCTGTCCTTGAACTTTGAGGATCTGCGATATGTCAGCCATTGGATTACTCCCATTGGCCCACCGAGACGATTCGATACTCGGTTTTTCGTGGCGCGATCACCATATGGACAGCGTCCGGCACATGATGGAGGAGAAACTGTGGAGAGCTGTTGGATCGCTCCCAAAGAGGCTATGGAACTTCACTACGCCGGCAAGTTCGAAATGATTTTGCCAACAGTCGCCAATCTCGAGCCGATCTTGGATTTGAAGTCAGTTGATGAAGTGATGCAGTGGGCGGATCAGCTAACCGAAATACCAGAAATATTGCCGGCGTTAGTCATATCCGCAGATGGTTCTCCCTCAGTGCTGATGCCCGGAGAAGTTGGCTACGAAGAAGCGTTAGCTCAACCACCCCCGCATGGCTCAACTCAGTGATCAGAAGTTTTTTCGCTTTTCAGTGATACGGGTATTTCAGCGATAACTGAAGCCGAACAAGCGTTCATATCCGGGGGAGGCGCGATTTCTTCAAAAATGCGTGTCGCGATTTCGTGGAATGCTCTACTTGCCGGTCCTTCGGATGTAGCAACTGGTTGACCAGTATCCCCGCCGGTCGAAACAGCAGCCTCGAGTGGGATGGAACCTAGCAATGGCACGCCAATTTCGTTTGCTAGGCGCTCACCGCCACCTTCACCGAAAAGCGGCCAACTAGTGCCGTCAGGGGTTGTAAAAGCAGACATATTTTCGATCACACCCAGCACAGGCATGTGGCTGCGTCTCGCCATGTCAGCGACCCGGATAGCCACCTTTTGCGCGCTGACAGCCGGTGTAGTTACAACCAGCATCTCTGCTTGAGGTAACAACCTAGCTAAAGCCATTTGGACGTCACCGGTGCCCGGTGGCATATCAATCAGCAAATAATCCAGGTCACCCCAATCCACATCATGGAGAAACTGTTCAACAGCTTTCGCCAACATGAGGCCTCTCCACATGAGAGCGGTTTCTTCTGTATCGACCATCAAACCAGTTGACACGACCTTGAGAAGTCCGGGACCTTCGGGTCGTTCTTCGGGAACTATTTTCCCACGCTCTTCATCTGAATTCGCGGGGCGGGCGTTCAGCCGAGAATCGACCCCCAGCATTCTTGGCACGCTGAACCCCCAAATATCTGCGTCAAGAACACCCACCGTCAGACCTCGAGAGGCCAAAGCGGTCGCAATGTTGACCGTTACGGAAGATTTACCAACTCCTCCTTTTCCTGAAGCAATCGAAATGACTCGGGTGCGTGCCGGGATTTGGCTTGGGGCTGCAGTGTCTCGCGCTTTAAGTCGGGCACGCTCCATGACTCGCGTGCGTTCTTCTGGCGTCAACTCGTCCCAGTGCAACTGGACCGAATTGATGCCAGGAAGTGACTCAACCCGGGTTTCGCAGTCACGTTTTATGGTTGCACGCAGCGGACACCCAGCTGTCGTCAGGGCAATAGTGATGTGAGCGGTCTCTCCCTTAACGGAAACAGACCGCACCATTCCTAGGTCGACAATATTGTCGTGCAACTCGGGATCCATCACTCCGCGCAAGACACCAAGAATCTCGGTTTCGTCAACAGGCTGGTGATCCACATTTATAAGGCTAGTAACGACATTGGGTGTGATCCACTGTCGCGTATTGGCTACAATTGAAAATAGATAAACCCGGAGGTCTCCAAACGTGATCGCTTTGACTGATGTTGCGACTGAAAAAGTTAGAGAATTAATCGAAGCCGAAGGCGAAATTGATTTGGCACTCCGAGTAGCAGTCCGCCCTGGGGGATGTTCTGGGTACAGCTACGAGATGTTTTTTGATAGCGAAACCGAGGCAGACGATATGTCGCAGTTCTTCGGAGATGGAGATGTCCGTGTCGTTTCGGACCCAATGAGCGCCCAACTTTTAGAAGGAGCGACGTTGGATTTCAAGGATGGGCTGATGGGGTCTGGCTTTGCCATCGACAACCCAAATGCTCAACGAACGTGCGGCTGCGGTAGCTCTTTCAGCTGAGAACCGTCTTTCTAAATCAGCGAAAGTAATTCCCTTAGCTCGACGTTGTCCCAAATATGGTCAAGCCGTCTCAGGGCTACTCCTTGTTCGTCGAGCAGGAACATAAAGGGCTCGTAGTTGACACCCATGTCCAATACCGCGGGCGCAATCGGGCCCAAGTCGTCTTTGCTTGGGTTTGCATACACCTCTGCGTGTATTACATCGAACCCTGAATAGTTTGATCCAACTTGGGTGATCAAGTTCTCTAATACAGGACCGCACATCCATTTCGTTCCACAAAATGCCGGCGTGCTGACGATCAGCACAGTTGCGCGTTCAGAAGAAATTGAGTCGTTAAGCGATATTTCGTGAAATGGGCAAGAGGGCTCTCGAGTGCAAATGGGGTTCACACCACTGGGACGCGACGAAGTGGGCGTCACGAGGGCCGGGAAACGATCGCCGGGCCAAATGATCGGGCTCTGTGATTTTGTCCCTGGGTTCGTGTAGCCGACGTATTTTCCTCGTTTTCCGAGATCGAAACGAAATTCGTGAATCCCTGATCTTTGGAAGGGAACGATTACTGGGTAGTAAGGCATCGCGACACCGTCGCTATGGCGGCGCGCGGTGGTCGTGTGGATCGACTGGAAGTCAGTATCGAGAATCTCCACTTCAATCGACTCCGGTGACAGTCCACCCAAATTGCCGTCATCATCAGAGAATGACCAAACTGTCCTTTGAGGACCTTGATTGCTGATAACGGTTTGGTCCGAAAACCATTTTGACGCTGCCCTCAGATCGCTCTGATTCTTTGACCGGGTCCCGCATGCCGCCAGTAGGGCTGTCGCAGCTAAGCCACCTCCCGCGAGTGATAAGAAAGTTCTGCGCGAAACACGCTGGGGGTCCCACATATTGCGATTCACTCCTTGGAACGTAGCCTGAACTCTGCTCTCATCTGAAGCGTTGAGACCTATTCATAATATGGAGGTAATCCCATCGAACGAATCATTCGATTCCGACTTGATGGACAAGAGGTTGACGTCGTAGATGACGGCGGCAGCCTTTTGGGTGCGTTACGCGACCACCTCGGGAATCGGTCTGTCAAGGATGGTTGCAGCCCGCAAGGACAGTGCGGTTGCTGCACTGTGTTAATCGACAACGCCCCCCGAGTTGCCTGTGTGACGCCGCTGAGGCGCGTAGCCGACAGAAGTATCACCACTGTCGATGGTTTAACCGAACAGGAGCGGACGCGATGGGCGGATGCTTTCTTGGCCCATGGGGCTTCCCAGTGCGGCTTTTGTACTCCGGGTATTGTCTGTCGGCTCGTAGGACATGAACGCAAAGGTGCCGATCTTGGAGACCGAGAAACAGTAGATCGGTTGTTGTCCGCTCATCTTTGTCGTTGCACCGGGTGGCAGACCATCAGAGAAGCAGCAGCTGGAGTTTCAGTCGCATACCCCAAACGAGATGTCGAAGGAGCGACCCGTCAAGCAAGCCTTGAAAGCGGCACACAACAAATTGTGGGCCCTGAAGTAGTGCTCGGTGACGTGGCCTTCGGAGATGACGAACCACCAGACCAAGCACTTGTGGCGGCTCGAAATGACGAGCAGTGGGCTGTTGGGGAAACCCTTCACGAAGCCAGGGAACGCGCAGGCAAAGTTCAAGGTCGACGGACCACCTTGGAGTCAAGCCCTCCGCTGGATTTACCCAAAGGAGACTGGTCGCTCACTCTTCGGACTGGATGGGTGGAACCGGCCTACCTGGAAACTGACGCGTCGTGGTGTGACCCCCTTGGTGAGCCATCTAATCCGACAGCAAACGGCGGAGCTTTTGGTGGGAAAATTGACAGCGACGTATCTGAAAGAGCCAAATTGCTTGCACAGGAGAACGGTGTGCCTGTACGAGTCCTTTGGTCAAGAGAAGACGTCGTCCGATACGGAAGTAAACGTCCCCCACTCGCCGCGGGCTTACGCGCCGATGGAAGTGGTGTTGTGCGCGTCGCTAAGACACCCGGCGTGGCGCAGGTGATTCAATCTGTATTGCCCGCCTGCGACATCGAAGAGATCGAAATCCCCGGACCCCCAACTTCGCTCGCATTGAGAGGTGCGGGGTGGGCAGAGGCCGAGATGCTGCGAACAGGGCTTCGAGGTCAAAACGATTGGGTCCAGGCTCCTTCCGGGGCGCGTGCGCGAGCCGAGATTGGCCAAGGAACAATCCGCGTTGAGGTTGATAGCGGTACCCCACTCGACTGGGTGATGTTTCGCAGTTACTGCATAGGTGCAGCGCACATGGCTTACAGCTGGGTGACTTCAGAGAGTCTGAGTGTGGACCCATCAGGAGACGTGCAAGATCTCACCGTTCGGTCCTTCGGGGTGCTTCGTTCTTCGGACACCCCTCACATAGAGGTAGTTTCGGTAGGTGAAGGTCAAGTTCTCGCAGCTGGAGAGGCAGTATTCGCCGCAGTAGCCGCTGCCACATGGTTGAATCGGGGTTGTCCACCTGATTTACCAACCGGATAAATCAGACCTAAGCCCGTTACTTCGTGTACGTGGAGGTACCAAGTGTCTAAACCCGTAGCTCATTACTCAGCGTCATATCGGGCAGGTGATCTTCTCTTTGTGTCTGGTCAACTGGGTCTCGCCGACGGTTCGTTAGTCGAAGGAGTTGAAGCACAGACGGCCCAGGCTCTCACCAATGCTCAGGGTGTTCTTCAAGGACACGGATTGAGTCTTGAAAATGTTGTGAAGTGCACAGTGTTTATGACCGACATTGAAAACTTTTCAACCATAAACGAGATCTACGCCCAAACTTTCGGAGATCATCGACCTTCCCGTTCAGCTATTGCCGTCAAAGCGTTACCGCTCGGTGGTCTGGTCGAAATCGAAGCGATAGCTCACATCCCAGGCTGATGATCTGACGCTGACAGCAGCGGGTGTTTTATTAGCTGCCTAAGTCGTAACTAACGTCGGCAACTGGCTACCATCAAGAACATGGTCGGAGGAATCGCGATAGCTGTCATTCTGCTGCTGAGCCCATTCATGATCACCATCAGCCTTGCTGCTATAGCTGCTCTGCTCGGGAACTCCCTGACAGGCGACGCTGAATCACGGCATGAAGGCAGCAGCCTCATCGAAACCAATTACTAGATTCCGACGTTCTAAATGTTCGGTGCTTATCGGCGACGGCTTTCACCTAGGCGGTAGCCAACGCTTCGTACCGTTTGGATGAGAGCGGCGTATTCTTCGCCGAGTTTTGCTCGCAGTCGTCGCACATGAACGTCGACGGTCCTTGCACCGCCGTAATACTCATAACCCCAGACTCTGCTGAGCAGCACCTCTCTGGTAAACACCCTTCCGGGAGTCGCCGCCAAGAACCTGAGCAACTCATACTCCATGAACGTCAAGTCCAGAGGTCGGTTATCGACCGAAGCTTCGTAAGTTTCCAAGTCCAAGATCAGTGGGCCGTATTCGATTCGTTCTCCGCTGAGGTCACCCCCTGAGGCGGCAAGCATGTGCCGGACTCGAGCTTCAAGTTCTCGAGGATGAAACGGGTCTAAACAAAAATCATCGAAAAGGTCGTCACGAAGATCCAGTTCGTTCAGTTCGTTGCCCCTGATCATCAACAACAGAGGGGCCACGGGAATATCACGCCTCCGCAGGGCCCGAAGCATCCCCCAACCAAGGTCGCTGTCCTCACCCAGTTGAACGATCGCGCCACCCCAACCTTCATCAGGTTCGAACAGGTCTACATCGGAGGGCTGAGCCACGCCCTTCCACACAAAACCGCTCAGATCTAAAAGCTGAGCTAGCTCGGGCGCCGGGTCCGCGGGGTAAATAGCTAGAACGGTCATCACAAACTTGAGTAATACCGGTCAAGTTCAAACGGAGTTACTTGGGCTTTGTAGTCGTTCCATTCACGCCGCTTGTTTTTAAGAAACCAACTAAACAAATGGTCACCCAAAGTGTCAGCTACAAGGTCGCTTTTCTCCATTTCGTCGAGCGCCTCATCCAATGACTGGGGAAGTTGAGCCTGATCAATCAGGCCGCCGTGTTCAGTGAATCCAGTCATCGATGGTGGTGCCTCAAGCGGCAATTCATAGCCCTGTTCGATTCCCTTCATTCCTGCAGCAAGCATTACCGCAAAAGCCAAATAGGGGTTACATGCCGGATCAGGAGCTCGGTACTCGATCCGAGTTGTGTCATCAACACCGCCTTCGCGGGTCGTGGGCACTCGTATGAGAGCGGCGCGATTGGCCCTTGCCCATGACACATTTACCGGTGCCTCATAGCCGGTTACGAGTCTTTTGTAACTGTTCACAAGTTGGTTGGTGACAGCGGTGATTTCTCGCGCATGATGGAGGAGCCCAGCAATAAAACCTCGGGCAACATCGGACAAGCCGTCTGGACTTTCCGGGTCATGGAAGGCGTTTACCCCATCTCTGAACAACGACAGATGAGTATGCATTCCTGAACCTTGCACACCCGTTAACGGCTTCGGCATGAAGGTGGCATGCACCCCATGTTCGAGAGCTATTTCCCGAACGATTAAACGAAATGTCATGACATTGTCTGCCATGGTCAATGCATCGGTGTAGCGCAAATCAATCTCGTGCTGGCTCGGAGCGTCTTCGTGGAATGAATATTCCACAGGGATCCCCATCGCCTCCAAAGTTGTCAATGTCTGACGACGAATATTGCTCGACACGTCGGCGGTCGTCAGATCAAAATAACTGCCGTTATCTAGTGGAACCGGTTCACCATTTCTGTCTGCTTCGAACAAGAAGTACTCGAGTTCGGGGGCCGTAAAAAATGTGAAACCTTGAGCAAGGGCTCGTTCCATTGAGCGTCGCAACACTTGTCTGGAATCACCCGGGAATGCGCTTCCGTCAGCTCGTTCAATGTCGCAAAACATTCGGGCCGCGTTTTCGTCGTTACCGCCCCAGCGCATTAATTCAAAAGTCGCTGGATCTGGGCGAGCGACCATGTCCTCTTCTCGGACCCGGCTGAAACCATCGATCGAAGAACCATCAAACACCATTCCGCTCTCGAATGCAGTTTCGAGTTCGGCAGGAGAAATGGCAAACGACTTCAGCTGACCCTGAACGTCGGTAAACCACAGACGAACTAAACGCACTCCGCGTTCCTCAACACGTCTTTGCACATAGTCCTGTGGTCGTTCCATCTGAGTTCACTTTCTCATTTGGCGCAGTGCGCCGACAACACTGAGCCTATTCTTGGTGGTTCTCGCCGGAAATCAAACCTCGAAGCGTTCCGTTTACATGACTTTCACAATCGCATGATGAGGCTAAAACTAGGGGTCTGTGGGGTCATTAGGACAGTTCGACTGTTCGGTTGTCCGAAAAATGGTGCGCCAAGGTCATTCTAATTGTTAGCTTGCCTTTCGATCCCGCCCCCTCTAACAGGAGCAAACACAGTGGCGTATAGGGCTGAATACATATGGATTGACGGAACAGAACCAACAGCAGAGATCAGGTCGAAGACCAAGGTCCTTGCAGACGGTGATGACCCCGGAATATGGGGTTTCGACGGATCAAGCACGAATCAGGCGACTGGCGACAACTCCGACGTCGTACTGCAGCCCGTATTTCAGTGCCCAGATCCAATTCGCGGAGGCAACAACATCCTCGTTCTATGCGAAACCTTGTTGACATCGGACATGTCGCCCCACCCAACTAACACTCGAGCTGCAGCACGAGCCGCTTTGGACCAATACGGCGACCAAGAACCCTGGTTCGGACTGGAGCAGGAATACACCATGCTGGATCCAGCTACAGGTTGGCCTGCTGGCTTCCCTGCCGGCGGGTTCCCCGCCCCCCAAGGGCCGTATTACTGCGGAGTCGGAGCGGTGAAGATTCGCGGTCGTGACCTGGTTGAGCAACACACAACGTGGTGCATCGAAGCCGGATTAGCGATATCAGGCACAAACGCTGAAGTTATGCCCGGCCAGTGGGAATTTCAGATAGGCCCAGTGGACACGGTGGCCGTTGGAGACCATCTCTGGATGGCTCGTTACCTGCTTTACCGTGCAGGTGAACAACACGGCTTAGAAATCAGCATCGAAGCGAAACCAATGAAAGGCGACTGGAACGGCGCCGGTATGCACACCAACTTCTCAACCAACGCCATGCGCGAAAGCTACGACGCAGTCGAAAAAGCTGCTGAATCAATGGGTGCACCTGGCAAACCAGCAGAGCACCTCGCCGGCTATGGCATAGGAATCGAAGATCGGTTGACCGGTGAGCATGAGACCCAAAGGTTTGACCAATTCAGTTACGGAGTGTCTGACCGAGGAGCATCGATCCGGATTCCATGGCAGGTCGCCCAGGACGGTAAGGGATATCTCGAAGACCGCAGGCCTAATGCAAACGCTGACCCGTATGTGGTGGCGACATTGCTGACCAACACATGCTGCGCCGCTTTGGCATAACGCAACATCTCGGTGAATGATTTAGGCGGGGCTACTGGCCCCGCCTAAATACTTTTCGCAGATGACTGTCGTCTGCTTCTAGCCTCATACCATGGCTTCAATCAGAGTTGCCTTAGCGCAACTCAACTTTTGTTTAGGTGACTTTGAGTCCAATGTCGCCTCAATCACTGAAGCTTACGATCGAGCGCTTGAACGTGAAGCCGACGTTGTTGTCTTCAGCGAACTCGCAGTATGTGGTTACCCACCAGAGGATTTGCTCCTAAAACAACGTTTCCTTGAGGACGCACGCGCAGCACTCGAAGATGTCGCTGCCCACACCTCGAATGCTGTTGCCGTTGTGGGATTCCCCGAACAGGATGGCGAACGCATCTACAACTCCGCTGCTGTTTGTCATCAGGGCGCCGTCACAGGCATTTATCGAAAACAGTTACTTCCCAACTACTCGGTCTTTGACGAGAAGCGCTATTTCACCCCTGGCGTGTCAGCAGGACCGATCTTTCAAATCGCCGGGGTGATGGTAGGGATTTCTATCTGCGAAGATCAATGGTTCGACGAAGGTCCTCTCAATGACCAGATCGCTTCAGGCGTGGGCTTAGCAATCTCCTTGAACGCTTCGCCGTATCAACGAGGCAAAGACGCGGCTCGAGCGTCAACGGTTATTGAACGGGTGACGAGTCACAAGATTCCGGTCGTGTACGTAAACCAGGTCGGAGGCCAAGACGAATTGATTTTCGATGGGTCTTCTTTTGTCGCGAATTCTGAAGGTGAACTCATTGCCCGTCTTCCCCAGTTTGAAGAAGCCGTTCAAATTGTCGACCTTGATGTCGACGAGTGTGATTCGGGTGAACTACCAGTAATTGTCACTTCAAAAAAGCAGAAGAAGAAAGGCGAGATAGCGGAGCCCGTAGTCGCAGAAGTCGACGACCCGATCGCCGAAGTCTGGAACGCGCTGGTGTTAGCCACCCGCGACTACGTGAACAAAAACGGATTCAGTGAGGTTGTTATTGGCCTATCGGGGGGAGTGGACTCGAGTTTGGTGGCAGCGATCGCTGTTGACGCTCTTGGCCCTGAACGAGTTCATGGAGTGTCGATGCCATCTCGGTACTCAAGTCAAGGATCAGAAGATGACGCTGCTGAGTTAGCGCGGAACTTTGGTATCGACTTTCAAACGATTCCGATTGAGGCCGGGTACACAGCATTGACTGACATGCTTGAGTCCGTTTTTCGCGGTCATAGCGCTGACCTCACAGAGGAGAATCTTCAAAGTCGTCTGCGAGGAATATTGCTTATGGCGATGTCCAACAAGAAGGGCTGGTTGGTTCTGACGACAGGGAATAAGAGCGAAACCTCAGTCGGGTATTCAACGCTTTACGGAGATACAGCGGGAGGCTTCGCGGTAATAAAAGACTGCCCAAAGCTGCTCGTATACGAGTTGTGTCGTTGGCGGAACACTCAAACGACTTCCCCGTGGATTCCAGAAGCATCGATCACGAAGCCTCCGTCGGCAGAACTGAGACCAGACCAAACTGACGATCAATCCCTCCCGCCCTACGAACTCTTGGACCCGTTACTTGAGGCATACGTTGAACAAGATCGGTCTGCTGCAGAACTTGTTGCGGAAGGTTATGACCCAGAAATAGTTCAGCAGATAACCCGGCTCGTAGATTTAGCGGAATACAAGAGGCGCCAGTCGCCCCCAGGTCCTCGAATCTCGATGAAAGCCTTCGGAAAAGATCGCCGGTTACCCATAACCAACCGATACAGGTGAATCTGGCAACCGAGAGAATCTGGCGACTTTTTATTCGGGCTTAACGAACGATAAGCTCACCGACACTCTTAAGACCCGAGTGAATGAAATCAAGCAGTCAACTGCTTCTCTACGTGAAAGAACGCCAATGACCGAAACCAAGAGGCCCCGGGAGCCGTTCGCTCCATGGGATCGACGTGCCCTTCCGGGGTTATTCGATGTTGAGGAGACTGCAAAGCGTGTGGGTCATTACAAATGGGTCGAACTGAAGTTGTTCGAAGCTCTCGGTGGGTGGGTGGCCACGGTTCCAGAGCTCGACATCAAGCTGCGTCTGGGGACTCATTGCTACCACCACGCATGGCACGCAGATTTATTCGATAAACGCCTGCCCGAATTACGGGAAATGAAGACCGAGCGGCTGACTCTTCCAGCTAACGACCACATGGTGGCCTTTATCGACGCAATGACTGAACCCGAGGATGCTGATCTAACGATTGAGAAGCTGGTCGGGGCCTACCGGGTTCTCATTCCCCACAAGATCGCCGCGTACACCTACCACCGCAACGCGACCTCAGAAATAACAGATATGCCTACCGTTCGAATTTTGGACTTCATCCTTCAAGACGAATTTAACGACTGGCGTGAAGGCGAAATGCTTATCAAGTCGTTGATTGAAACCGAAGAAGAACTTGACCGTGCGATGATGCATCAAAACAAGCTCGAAAAGCTTATGCTGGCAGCAGGCGGTATTGCCGGCCCAGGCTCAATCGGAGACCCCTACGTGGAAATGCCAGAGGAGAACTGATGCGAAAGATCTTTCCAGCTGAAGAGTTGGCTCGAGATAGCCGATTCATTCGTCAAACCAACGAACAACGACTAGGTGACCCGCGCGGTGCACGGGTAGCGGGTGGAAACACCAGCGAACGGTTAGCGAAACTAACCCCTGATCTAGCTAATGGACCAGACCGAGCTCGGGCCCTGATGCACGGTATTTTCGTAGGTGAAATTCAAGCCCTCGAAGGTGCAGGCCGCACCTGCTGGGATTTCGAAGTCGGAGAAGACGTTCCCCTTGAGTT
>ENA-UPTF01000806-UPTF01000806.1-marine-metagenome-genome-assembly--contig:-NODE-806-length-21112-cov-3.287758_pt1 | contig 21112 bp, 16 predicted proteins | sample MGYA00238166_ERZ767019 | MGnify/ENA primary metagenome ERZ767019 (study PRJEB28930, sample SAMN06266391) | marine metagenome | isolation source: Sea water from 250 m depth | place: Atlantic Ocean | study... | reverse complement strand
ACTGTGCGCTGGGAAAGGTCGATGACGCGAATCGCGTGGTTTCCTCGGTCTGCGACGTACAAGAATCTGCCGTTTGCGGAGAGCGCTAATCCCTGAGGTTGGTTGAATCGTGCGTCGATCCATGCGCCATTAACTAGGCCGGGCGAACCGCCGCCTACGACGTCAGAAATTCGTCCGTCGAGATCAGTGATTACGATGCGGTGGTGTCCCGAGTCGGAGATGAACAAGGTACGGCTCGCGGTGTCAGCGAGTACTTTGCCGGGAAAACTCAACACGGTGGGTATCAGATTCGAACTCTTCGCGATCGTTTCTAGAGGGCGCACGTCGATGAGATCTGCCGCTCCGTATTCTCGGGCCATTTGGTCAATGACTGGTTCAAATAGGGGATAAACCCCTTCTCCGGCGTGAACTCCGACAACTCGGCCGAGAGGGTCGATTAGGACAAGGGTGGGCCAAGCGCGTACGCGGTAAGACCTGCGCAAGTATTCGTGGTCATCATTTACTACCGGATGCCGAATGCCGAGTCGCTGTACTGCTTTCGCTACCGCATCGCTTGTTCGTTCGTGGTCAAATTTTGCCCAGTGGACCCCAATTACGGCAAGCGAATCGGGAAATTCTTCTTCAAGTCTGTGCAGGTCTGGAATGACATGCAGGCAGTTAATGCATCCTTGTGTCCAGAAGTCGAGTATGACAATTTTGCCGCGCAGATCTGTGACGAGTGAAAGAGGTCTGTCGACGTTGAACCAATCGAGACCGTTGGGCACGTCCGGTGCCGACACTTCTCCTTGGTAGGTAAATTCGAGATCGTCGATCGATTTGGGTTCAACTGAAGTGCTGGAGGACAACATAGAAGGGGTCGTCGCGACTTGAGAAGCCTCGCCAACGCTTTCAAGGTCTGGAGAACTGCACGACGCTGTCAATGCTGCTGCCGTTAGTAAAGCGACCGCGGCGATTCGACCTGACATCACCTAACCAGTGTGCACGTCAGATCTTCGAAAACCTGATTTCAGGTCGTTAATCGGGAATCGATGACGCCGGTGTCGAATCCAGCGAGGTGCAAGCCTCCGTGAAACCGGGCGTGTTCAATTTTGAGACAACGGTCCATCACAACCTCAAGGCCATTTTCGATCGCAATGTTGGCTGCGTCCACGTTCCATAGCCCAAGTTGAGCCCAAAATGATGTGGCGCCTGCGGCTACGGCCTCCTCTGCTACTTCAGGCAAGTCGCCGGAACGACGAAAAACATCAACCATATCTGGCTTCACTGGCAGGTCTTGCAAAGTCGAGTAGCAGGGTCTCTCGAGAATCTCCTCCGCCATCGGGTTCACGAAATAGACTTCGAAGTCGGTGCTGGAACTGAGCAGATATGTTGCAACGAAGTTGCTTGGCCGAGCTGGATTAGCTGATACCCCGACCATTGCGACGATGTTGGTTCTCTGTAGCAGACCTAGTCGTTCACTGGCGGTTGGTTCGCTCCAACCGGGGACCGGCTCATGGGTCACGGTCATGATTGACTCGCTTTCGCCAACGCTTGTTCAAGATCCCAGATGATGTCTTCTAAATCTTCGAGTCCCACCGATAGGCGGACCATGTCATCGCTAACTCCACTTGAAAGTAACGCCTCGTCCGATAGTTGCTGGTGGGTGGTGGACGCAGGGTGAATGACGAGCGTCCGAGCATCCCCCACGTTCGCTAAATGACTGATGACTTGTAGCGATTCAATGAACTTCGCCCCGGCAGATCTTCCTCCCTTAACACCGAATGTGAAGATGGCGCCTGGCCCCTTGGGCAAGTACGTGTTGGCGAGATCGTTGTAAGGAGACGCAGCGAGGCCTGCGTAGTTCACCCAATTAACCGCTTCGTGTTGTTCTAGGTGCTCAGCAACGGCTTGAGCGTTAGCGACATGGGCATCCATCCTGAAGGGCAAGGTTTCTATTCCTTGGATAAGGAGAAACGCGTTCATCGGGGACATAGCTGCGCCAACGTCGCGCAGTTGCTCAGCACGCAATTTGGTGCAGAATGCGTATTCTCCGAAGTTCTCCCAAAACTTCAGGCCGTTGTAACTTTCGACAGGTTCGGTCATGTGCGGAAAGCGTCCACTCCCCCAGTCGAAGCGACCGGATTCCGTGACTACGCCACCAATCGAATTGCCGTGACCGCCAATGAATTTTGTGGCTGAATGCAACACAATGTCAGCCCCATGGTTAAGTGGCTGACATAGGTACGGTGTTGCGAATGTTGCGTCGACAACAAGTGGAATATCGTTTGAATGAGCTACTGCTGCTATCGCTGACAGATCGGGAATAGATCCCGAGGGGTTGCCGACGATCTCGGTGTACAGAAACTTGGTGCTCTCATCTACCGCTTGGGCGTAAGCGTCGGGGTCATCCCCGTCAACGAATCGGGCTTCCACGCCAAAACGACCAAGTGTTACGTCGAACAGGTTGTATGTACCGCCGTAAAGAGCGGTGGAGGTAACGAAGTTGTCGCCGGTACCGGCGAGGGCCGCTGCGGTCAAAAACTCAGCTGCCATGCCCGACGCTGTGGCGACGGAGCCTATTCCGCATTCAAGGCTGGCCATTCTTTCCTCAAATGCGTTGATGGTGGGGTTCGAGATTCGCGTATAGATGGTGCCGTACTTCTGGAGAGCGAACTTATCTGCCGCATCTGCTGTGTCCTCGAATACGAAACTTGTGGACTGGTATATCGGTACAGCTCTGGATCCTGTCGAAGGGTCAGGTCTACCGCCAGCATGCAGCGCCCGTGTTCGAAAACCCCAGTTGCGGTCGTTCACAGAAGTTGATTGTAGATAAAGCGTTAGCTAACGCGTTCGGTTACGTACTTTTCAGCGAGCGCTAACGCTGTGTGGGGGTCCATCCCCGCTACGCCAATCATCCAACACGCAATAGGGGCGGCGATGCGCTCAGAGTCGTGAGCGGCGACTCCGGCGAGATTTAGAAGGTTTTCGATGGTGTTGCTATCTGGCGCTTCGAGGTCAAGTTCGCGGGCAAATCCCTTCAGCCAATCTTGTGCTGATGTGTTTGAGTTAGGCATTTTTCCTGCTCTGGGATCGCTGGATGAGTTCGGGCGGATCGTAGGCTTCAACCCGCGGTGCGGGTTCGGTGAAACGTTCAATATCTACTAGGCAAGTGTGCGCTGAGGGACCTTGCGCCAGCTTGGAGGTGCCCTTGTCGAGCGTAAGGACATTTGGGTTACCTGCACGGCACATTCCTTGCGAATCGGGGTCGTACCATGCACCTGTTGAAAGTTGAACAACTTCTGGCATTAGAGCGTCATCCAAAACTGCCCCGGCCAAACAGGCTCCGCGTTCGTTAAAGACTCGTACAACATCACCGTCGAGAATTCCTCGTTCGTTGGCGGCGTCGGGATGAATGCGAATAGGTTCTCGCCCAGCCACTTTTGATCCGAGACTCGGTTCTGTGTGGTCGTATTGACTGTGTAGCCGCACTGTGGGTTGGTTGGATATGAGATGCAGGGGCCAGCGTTCGGACCCCTCGCCTCCGATCCGTTCATAAGGTTCCATCCATGCTGGGTGGGGTGGGCAATCGTCGTAGCCGTATTCTTCGATTGTTTCCGACCACAGTTCGATTCGTCCGCTTGGAGTTCCCAACGGAAATTCAGTTGGGTTCTCGCGAAAATCAGATAACAGGATTTGCTTGCTTTCGCCCATATCGCCCATATCGGGGTACCGAAGATGGCCGATCTCGCGAAATTCGTGATATTCGGGCGCCCAATCGTTCTCCACTCGAAATAGGTCGTAGAGAACTTCGACCCATTCGTCCCCCGTGCGGCCTTCTGTGAATTGGGTTTCGAGTTCCAAGCGATTGGCGATCATGGCAAGGATTTCGTAGTCGTCAAGCGCGTCGCCAGGAGGGTCGACGGCTCGACCATGGGCAATCAAAAGATTCTCTGCTCCTCCGATGTCATTGCGTTCGAGTGGCGTCGACGAGGGCAGCACAATGTCTGCTCGTTTTGCGGTCGGAGTCCAGAATGGTTCTTGGACGACGATCGTTTGAGGTCGTTGCCATGCTCTGGATAACTCGCTCAGGTTTTGGTGGTGATGGAACGGATTTCCTCCCGCCCACCAAACCATTTTGATATCCGGAAACTGCCCGCTTTTCCCATTGAAGTCATACTGCTCACCCGGGTTATCCAGCAACTCTCGGAATCTGGAAACTGAAATGATTTGTGAGTCTTTGGGCCTGGGGGGTATCGGCATTCCCGGCACACGTTTGCGAATTTGGCCAGCACCGACGTTGCCTTGAGCTCCGAACGGGAATGCCAGACCGCCGCCGGGCAGCCCCATTTGACCGAGGGCTGATGCTAAGGCGGCTGCGGTCCAGTAGGGCTGTTCGCCATGGTCGGCGCGTTGGACCGATAAACCTAGATTTATGAGCGTACGTTTACTCGACATCTCTATCGCTAAATCTTGGATAGCGCTTGCTTCTATTCCGGTGATGGTTGATGCCCATTGGGCTGATTTAGGAGTTCCGTCAGCGGCTCCGGTCACGTAATCTGCGAAGCGGTCCCAGCCGTGAACGTAGGTGTCGACAAAGCTTCTGTCGGCGAGATCTTGTGAAACGAGGGTGTGGATGAGTCCGAGCATCAGTGCGACGTCGGTACCTGGCCGAATAGGTTGCCATCGTGATTCAATGCCGGAGTCGACGTCGTCGCGTAAGGGTCCAATGTTGAGGAACTCTGTCCCGTTGCGGTTTGCCTTTTTCATCCAATCTTCTGTGTGGTGAGTGCCTTGCCCTCCGTAGGTGACGTCAGTGTTGGAGAGTCGAAGGCCTCCGAAGGACACGAACAGTTCGGTGTGTTCGGCGATTACTGACCAACTAGTGCCTCTACCAATTGCAGTGTGGTACCTCATTCCGAGGAAGTAGGGAATGATCGCTTGAGCAGCCGAAGACGAGTATGTACCCCAGACATCTGTGTAGCCGCCGAACATCCGTAGCAATCTGAAAAGCAGTGCGCTCGGCGCGTGGACTCGACCAGAGGATCCCCAGCCATAAGACCCGGCAAATATTGCTTGTGATCCATGCTGCGCTTGTACTCGTTTGAGTTCGCTTGCAGCGAGATCTATCGCCTCGTCCCACTCGACTTCTATAAACGGTTCGTTTCCACGCAGGTCGTTGTTCGACCCCGGGCCTTCTTCGAGCCATGACCGACGAACGGCGGGACGTTCGATACGTAGTTCGTTGCTATGCATGAGCGCCTGCCCGATGAGAGATGGGCGTGGGTCAAGTTCGTGACCTCTTACAGCGATGATCTCGTTATCTCGCGTGTCTATGCGATACGGACCGAAGTGCGTGCCTAAGGCGGTGGTTTTGGCTTCAGTCATTTCGAAATGTCGTTTTCCACATCCATGGCTGATCCCTCAAGTTCCCACCTTTTGGCGATCAGTTCGAGACTCAGGAGCCGTTCTTGGATGCCGTAAGTTGGACCGTATACAAATAGTTCCTTTGCTTCGGTTTCTTCAGCTAGTTCGCTGAGGCCAGCGACAACTTCGTCTGCAGTTCCGTTGATTGCGTTGTTCGGCATCGAAGCAGCGCGCTCCCATTCGGGATGCGAGAGGGCCTCGTCAGGAGGACACAGTGGTAGAAACCGCCCAGTACGCATGCCGTATTTTCGGAGCCGGCTTGGGGCGGCGAGCTTTTCTGCTTCCTCGCTGGTACCCGCGGCGATTACTGACGCCGAAACAATGGTGTATGGCTCATTCAGAATGGGGGATGGTCGAAAAGCCTCGCGGTAAAGCCGAACGGCTTCGAGCGTGCCTCCGGTATCAAAGTGGTTTGCAAAAGCAAATGGAAGGCCGAGTACCCCTGACAATTGTGCACTAAAGCCGCTTGAGCCTAGGAGAATGACTGCAGGGGACGAGGTTGCTACCGGAGTGGCAGAGAACTTGTTCCATAATCCATGATCGGTCCGTACGTCGCCGAGGAGACCCATGACGTCAACGAGATCACGGGGGAAATCTTCAACTGACAGAGCCGCTGCAGACCCTCGAATCACTGCCATTGTTTGACGGTCGCTGCCCGGAGCTCTGCCAATACCTAAATCGATGCGGCCAGGATGTAAAGCCTCGAGCAGAGCGAACTGTTCTGCGATGACTAGCGGGGCGTGATTGGGAAGCATCACCCCGCCCGATCCAACTTTGATGTGTTCGGTTGATGCGGCGACGTGAGCAATTAAGACCGCTGGTGACGTACTCGCCACGGTGTTCATGTTGTGGTGCTCGGCTACCCAAAATCGTGAATATCCGAGTTCTTCGGCGCGTTGTGCGACAAGTGTCGCTTCGCGGAGCGCTTGGGAACTTGTCGCGTCACTGGAAACTGTCGCTAGATCTAGAACTGACAGCGGTATGGAATCCACACCCAAAATCTACGCCCTTATCGTCTCAACCGCGAGCTGCAATGCTGCTAAAGCAAAAGCGTGCATATTGGCTATCCGGTCATCGTTCTCAGTTTGCAGTCGAAGGGTTGCGTCCAATTGTCCGCTACAGGCCACCCATCCAACACCGGGGGGGTCTCCATAGGGGTTGCCTGAAGGGCCAGTGGCACCGGTCTCTCCGATGCCCCAATCCGCTTGGTACAGGTTTTTCGAGCGGTTTGCTTGTACTAGAGCGAAGGCCTCGGTTGCGCCCTTGAGACCTTCAGGCAGTGCCTCGTTGCCCGCAAGAATTCTTCTACCGGCGCCGGTGTAGACGATCATGCCACCGCGGTAGAAATCACTAGCACCGGGCACGGCGACTAATGCGGCATTGATGAGACCGCCAGCGGCTGACTCCGATACCGCGATCGATGCTCCCTGGTGTCGAAGGACGTCAGCGATCCGGGTCGCGGTGGCTACCAGATCTAAGAATGATGCGGCGCTCATCCCAAAGCTCCGCTAATTGCGATTTCCGCTATTTCGTCCGGGTTTAGGTCAAGTAAGTCGCTCAAGACTTCAAAGGTGTGTTCCCCTAACAGCGGTGCCGGGGCTCTAGGTCCATGTTCGTACCCTTCGATGGAGTATTGATGACCGGCGTAGGGGATGTGACCCATTGCTCCGTGTTCGTGCCAGCGATAGAAGTTGAGGTGCCGATATTGAGGATCCGCGAGTAAGTCGCTACTGCGGGAAACCAACCCCGCTGGAATGTTTCCGGCTAGTAGTAAGGCTTCCAATGCTCGGCCGTCGTGCTGCCGGCTCCATTCACTAATTTGGGCGTCGATAGCATCGTGCGCTTCGAGACGACCCTGCGCTGTGTCGAACGTTACGTCGTCGGCCCACTCGGGCTTTCCCATGACTTGTTTGAGTGAATCCCATATTTTGTTACTTGGGATGGTGATAGCGATCCATCGATCTCGTCCATCGACCGGGTATACGCCTTGAGGCGCTATTTCCAGTTCGCGATTCCCGCGTCGAGACGCTTTGCGACCATTGACCTGATAGTCAAGTAATTCGGGCGTCATAAGTTGAAGTCCACACTCAAGCTGAGCCGCTTCGATGACGCAGCCTTGGCCTGTGCGCCGATGACGGTCGATTGCGGCGAGTAGAGCAGGGGTGATGAAACGGGGGGCGATGGTGTCGGTATAGGCGAGATAGGGCCCATCGGGTGGTAGGTCAGGCCAACCAACTACTTCGTAGTACCCGGCGATCGCAGCTGCGTGATATCCGTAGCCCGCTAGGGGCGATAGTGGGCCTCCGCTGGCGAGTAAGGAGGTGTGCACCACAATGGCCGAAGGGTTGAGCGACAGAATCAAGTCATCGCTCAATCCTGCTCTGGCGAAAGCGCCTGGACTCCACGACTCAATGACGACGTCCGCCCACGAGATGAGCCTTCGGGCAATTTCAAGTCCGGTGTCGTGCTTGAGATCAATGTCGATTCCCAATTTGGAGGTGTTGAAGGTCCCGAAGAACTGTGACAGGTTCTCCCCGAAGACTTGATCTTTAAAAGGTGGATTAACTCGCAAGGGATCGATTCGTCCACCTGATTCGACCCGCACCACCGTTGCCCCGTGATCGGCTAACGCCTTCGCCGTGATGGGTCCGACGCCCACCCACGCGAAGTCGGCGACTTTGAGTCCTTCCAAGGGAAGGTCCGAAACTGCCGTGGCTCGGACGTCAAGAGGTCTTGGCTTATGAGCAAGTTGTTGTCGTATCTGTTCACCATCTTCGTTGAGGCGAGGTGGTCGACGTTCGCCGCCCGATCTTTTGCCATCAAAACAAACGAATCCACCTGGAATCCGCTCATCTTTAAACCCTCTGTTGCGGGTCGCATGTAACCAGAAATTTCGTAGCTCAAGGTGGTCGAAGGAAAGAAGGTCTTCAACGTCATTTATCGGCGCCAGAGTGGCTCCCGCCTCCAGGCCTCTTCGCATCATCGTGTCGCGGGGATAGCGCGAACAAAGCGTGGCCACCGCTTGGTGAATGTCGGCAAACGTGTGACCGGCGTATTCCCCGCTGAGGACGCGGTGGTCGAAGGTGTCCCAGTCTTCCTCCAGCCATGTTGATTCGACTATTTCCTCTTCGACGAGCCACGACCCAAGGGCCTTGGCTATGTCACCGCGGCTTACCGCGATGAGCCATCCATCTGCTGCTTCGATACGGATTTGTAGAGGCACGGCCAGAGGAATTTCGGTGCCGGTGCGGTGTACGTCGGCACCTTGAATCGCGTACGCCTCCATTGCATTGAGCAAGGTCCACGTCACACATGCCTGTGCTGACACGACCACATACTGGGCTTGACCAGTTGTCAACATACGCGAGTGAGCGACAAGACCTGCCACCGCTGATTCGGCGCCGGCGTGTCGCCAGACCTGCGGGATGGACGCTTTTACTGGGGCTCGCTGCGGTGTGCCTTGCAAATTTGTTGACCCGCCGAGCGATGCGAGTGACAACTCGCTATAGGGATCGTCGGCTCGGGGTCCGTCAACCCCAAAGGGGGTGACCACCACGTGTACGATCTTTGCGTTGCGCTCAGTGATGTCGGAACGACTGAGACCGACATCAGAGGTCTGGTTGGGCAGTCCTGATTCGTAAAGAAAATCTGAACATTCAACGAGTCGTAGGAAAGTCTCTTGATCATCGGGATCTTCTAAGTCAAGTCGTATTGATCTCTTATTCGACGCGTATGCGTTGAAGTGAAGACTGCGCAGATCCGAAGTGTCTCTCTCGCGAAGGGGCGGCAACGCTCGAGTTGGGCACCCTCCGGGCGGCTCGACTTTAATGACGTCGGCGCCTAATTCGGCCAGCATCCATGGACCGATGTCGCCCCGGTGGTCCGTCAGATCGATTACTTGAATTCCTTCGAGTGGTCTTGATGCGCTCATTTCTAGATCGACTGCGGCGGCGGGCATCGCGTTTGTTGAATTCAATGCGGCCTCCTTCGCAAGCGCCTTCAGACGATAGTTTGCCTTTATGGCAAAGGCCTCCTCGCCGGTCGACCGGCTCACTCCAGGTCTCGAAAAGTTGATCACTGAACGCGCGAAGCAGTCAGACGCCGACAGGTGTCCCGATCCCGAAGTGATTGCAGCGCTTGCTCAAGCCGGCCTAATGAAGCTCTTAGTGCCCGAAGAGTACGGTGGTCACGAAGTTCATCCCGGAGTTCTCATTGAATTCACGGCACGACTAGCTGAGATTCATGGCTCTACTGCTTGGGTGGCGATGACCTGCAACGAGGAGGCGGAACTTGTTTCTGCCTACTTGCCTCCCGACACCTGCCGCCAAATCTGGAAAGACGAACCCGAACTTGTTGTCGCAGGGTCCGGAGTGCCTAAAGGGCGGTCTGTTCGGGAATCGGCCGGCTGGCGTGTTTCTGGAAGGTGGAATTTCGTAAGTGGTTGCACGACCGCTGACAAATGGGTTTTGAACAGTGTGGTGGAGGGAAGTTCGCCAATCGAACTCTGTTTTGCTGTTATCGACGCTGACCCAACATTCATCGAGGACACTTGGCATACCGTCGGCTTGAGGGGAACAGGTTCCCACGATGTTGTGCTCGACGATTTTTTCGTGAGCGACGCCTGGTGTGGGGTGGTGCCAAACAATTCCTTGCCTCTCCCCGATTTACCTTTTTATCGATTGCCGTCGGCTCTGAGATTTCCGTTTCCTAAGACTGGAGTGGCGAGCGGTCTGGCTCGTAGAGCCATCGCCGATTTCAAGTTGTTAGCCCAAGCGAAACGGCCTCTGAACTCGAAACTTCCGTTACATGATCGACCAGATGCTGCATCTGCTGTGGCGAAAGCCGAAGCACTTGTGGGAGCGGGACAAGCGTGGGTTTATGAACAGCTTGATTCCATTTGGGAAGCCGCTGAGAATGATGATCCAGTTGACCTCGACGTTCACGCGAGGGTTCGGTTGGCGTGTTCATGGTCGGTACAAAACGCAATCGCCGCTATTCAGCATTTGGTAGACGCTGCGGGAAGTACGGCCAACTTTGAGGCTTCGGGTTTGATGGGCTTACTTGACGATGCTCGAGCCGTCGCTGGACACTTCATGGTTGGTTCGTACCAAATCGACACGGCTGGGCGAGTCTTACTCGGTCTCGAAGCTGGCGATCCCGCGTTTTAGCCTTGCAGCGCCTCAGACGCTGATCGTTACGTCAAGCGAACTGCTATCCCTTCAAGCTGAGGAGTGGACGGTGGAAAGCGTTCTAGAACCAGGGGATCATGTCCGGGAATGATGACGCCGTCGGGGCCAGCGAGGTGTCGGAGGGTCTCCCACCCTTGAACCATTTTGGACAAATCGTCGACGATGGGAAACGGGCGGCCCTCGTCCATGTTGGCCCAGTAGTGACTGGCGTCCGAAGCCAGAACTACTACGCCGCTGCCTGTGTCTATACGAACGACCTGCATTCCACGAGTATGTCCCCCTATGTGGTGCAGTGTTAGACCTGCTGAAAGTTCTACGTCACCGGAGTGGAACTGGACTTTTTCAGAAAAAACTTGGCCCACCAGATCCTGGATGTGTCGGACGTTGAACGCATGTCTGTACGCCTTGTGGGTCATGTCGCGACCGGTAGCAAAAGACATCTCGTCGTCTTGGACGTGAAAGGTTGCCTGAGGGAACTGGTTTACTCCCCCAGCGTGGTCGTAGTGGAAGTGAGTCATTATGACATCCGCCACCGTTTCAGCATTCACTCCGAGCAATGCCACACTTTCGGAGGCTGTTCGCAGCAGCGTACGCTTGCGAGACTCAGCATCGTCTTGTTCAAAGCCAGTGTCGACGACCCACTCTCGACCGTCGGTGCGGCGAATCAGCCACACGAAATAATCCATCGGCATGGGAGCCGTATCATGGGGGTCGCCGCCGATGAAATGCTCAGCGCGGACCGCGTCACGCTCAGCAAATTTGATCGCGTGTACCTCGTATTGCAACAACGGGCCCTCTTTGTTCGACTCAGGAGATGTAAAAAACACGCTAGTAGCACCGGTGCGCTGTTTCGGCCCTACGATGCGGATCGTGACTAGGCCGAGGGGGACCGGTGAGTTTCGAATTTAGCGAGCTTTATAGGCAAGGTCTGCCTCCATCGGAGGCCAAATGGGCCGGTATTCCCGAATTCAGTTTTGTCGGCGGAAACAACGACGAGGAAAATGTTCCCGTTGCCGGCCTCACAGAGGCCGTCACGCGAGTACTTCAGCGTGAGGGTCGCAAGTTGGCTGTGTACAACCTCGGGGGTAGTCCACTGGGGTACGAAGATCTTCGCCAATTCATTTGTCGCAAACTCGGGGTGAGAGCCGCTACCTCCGTAGATCCTGACGAAGTTCTCATCACTTCAGGGTCATTACAGGCTTTAGATCTCGTCAACGACCTGTTGTTACTTCCTGGCGATAGCGTCATCGTCGAAGAGGCAACGTATGGCGGAATGATCAGCCGTTTGCAGCGATTAGGCGTCGTGGTCCACGGCGTAGGTCTTGACCAGCACGGAGTCCGACCAGACCATCTTCTTGAGTTGCTTGAAACCTGCACGTCACAGGGGCGGCCGGCCAAGTATCTGTACACCATTCCGACGGTTCAGAACCCGACCGGGTCTTGTATGCCCCTGGAGAGAAGACTTGAGATTTTGGCGGCAATGGATGGTTACCAAACAGCAATATTTGAGGACGACTGTTACGCCGATTTGCTGTGGGGTTGTGACCGACCACCTACTCTTTGGGAGCTCGACAACCCGGGTCGGAGAGTCATCTACTGTGGCTCGTTCTCGAAATCCATCGCACCGGCGTTGCGGGTGGGATACCTCGTGGCGGAATCCTCCGTTCTTCAGCAAATTCTTTCGTTGAAGACCGATGCCGGATCGGGCGCGTTGGAACAGATGGTCGTCGCTGAATATGCGAGCGCCCACTTTGACAAGCACGCAGAACGTTTGACGTCAGTGCTCCGAGAGAAAGCTGAAGTTATGGCTGAAGCTATAGAAGAAAACTTTGGGGACTCCGTCGATTTTGAAATGCCGCAAGGGGGAATCTTTATGTGGCTCACGTTTGCTGACAACGTGGACACAGCTGATTTTTCGGTTGAAGCCGCTGAAAGTGGAATTGAGTTTAATGCTGGTGCTGGCTGGTCAGTCGATCCGCTGTGGGGCGCTAACAAGATGAGACTTTGTTTTGGTAATCCGTCTCGAGAAGCGATTCAGGACGGTGTTCAACGCTTAGCCCAAATCATGGGTATGGCATCTGCTTCAGCCGATTAGTAATGGTTCAGGATGACGCTTTTGTCTCGTCATTGAAGTGAAGAACCTGATCCCAACCAGATGGAATGGACCCTTTCGGGCCTATGGCTACTAATTGATTGCCCTCAGGTGACTTCGACCTGTCGGCTAAGGCCCGCAACTCCCACTTTCTTCCAACTAGCTGGAACACCATTGGCACTTGAGGGGCTTCAGTAAGACGAACAATGCCTTTTATGCGCTGAATATCTTCAGGCAGGTTCATGACCAATGATTCAAAGGCGTCTCTCGGTATTGGCCGGTCGGATTTGTGGGTCCGAGACTCGAATTCCCCAATATGGCTGGCGCCTGCGCGGACTTGGCTTACGGTTCTACCGAAGAGCAGGTCCAAGTTCACCTCTGAGTAACGGGTCTCAATCACCAAGGCGTCGTCGTTCACCCGGCCTAGTTCGCTGAGAACGGCCGCCACGTCGTCGGTGAGGTCGACCTTGTTGAGCACAATGACGTCCGCTGCACTCAACTGGCTAACTACGGTCTGCCCTACGAGTGGATCTGCAACTTGTTCTCTCAGTCGAGCTGCGTCTGCCACCACGACGATGGCGTCAAGCGCTAACCCTGGTGCGTGTCCGTAGGCAGCTACGGCTCCTGGATCAGCGACGCCGCTGGCTTCAATGACAAGTCGTTCGGGCTTGGGCTGTAAAGACAGGACCGATTCCAGTGCTGAAGTAAACCCATCGACGAGAGAGCAGCAGATGCAGCCGTTAGTCAAGCTGATTGTGCTGTCATCGCTTGCCTCAATCAGCTCTTGGTCGATATTGATGTCGCCGAAGTCATTAACTAGGACGGCGATGCGTTCTGAGGCGTTATGTAATACGTGGTTGACCAGAGTGGTTTTTCCAGCCCCCAGATAGCCGCCAATAACAGACACCTCCATCACAGCAGCGGAGGGGTCCATGTCGCTCTTTCCTTACTGTGAATCAGCTGGCTGTGGGACGCCGCCCAGTACGGTGCCCCATACTGAGATGTCTTTGAGCTGCTCCGGGCTCACTTCGTAAGGGTCGCTCTCAAGTACCGCGAAATCGGCAAGCTTGCCCGCTTCAAGAGAGCCGATATCGTGATCTAACTTGAGTTGGTGAGCGGCGTCGAGTGTGCACGCTTGGAGCGCCGTGCTCACGCTGATTCGTTCCTCAGGACCTAAAACTCTTCCGGAGGCGGTGAGTCGGTTGACCGCACACCAAGCTGTATGCAACTGACCCATCGGGGTGATTGGCGCATCGCTGTGGACAGCGAACCTCACACCCTCTCGTTCAGCGGTAGCGCAAGCGTCCATTCGGGCGGCGCGCTCTTCTCCGACGGTGACCGAGGCGTGTTGGTCCCCCCAGTGGAAGATGTGATTACTGAAGATATTTGCGTTCATTCCTAATGCGGCCATCTTCTTGTATTGGGCCGTCGTTGTTAGTTGGCAATGTTGCACTGTGTGTCGGTGATCCCATCGGGGGTGCTTTTCTAATGCTTCTTCGACGGCGTCAATGAACACCTGGGCTGCTTCGTCGCCGTTGCAATGGCAGTGAACAGTGAGTCCGGCGGCGTGATAGGAGCTGACTATCTCAGCCATCTGTTCAGGTGGAATCAACCAAAGCCCATTTCCTGGGTGACCTGCTGGTGGATTGACGTAGTGAGGCCAAGAAACTCGAGCAGTAAACCCTTGGATGGATCCATCGAGCACCAGCTTCACTATTCCGAAACGGAGCTTCGAGGTTTGTTCCTCGTCGCGTAATCGCACAGCAAGCAGCGCCATGTCGTTTGATTCTGTTTGTTGTCCACCGAAGTCGCCATGCCCCACCGCGACTACCACTCGAGCAGGGTAATTTGGGTCATCGGTCGCATCGCGCCAAGCCTCTAATTGGCCCTCCATCGCCAAGCGAGTCGTACCGAGATCGGTAACCGTTGTGACACCACAGTTGCGTGCTTCACGGGCGTAGTTCCATTTCGCGTTCGGCGACATGATCGCGGCTCCTAGTGCCGCGAATCCCCCTTGTGCCAGGAACATAGCGGCCGGCTCTTGAAGTTCGCCGTTGGGTTCCCCGTCAGTGTCTCTAGCCACTCCCGGCGTTGGGGTATGGCGATCGATGTCAGAGCGCCGCATCATTTCGGAGTTGATTGTCGCGAGGTGCCCACTCGCGTGGTACACGAAAATCGGACGCTTCTCTGAAACCTGATCAAGGTGTTTTGCGACCAGCCGCTCGCCTTGGAGAAAGATGGGGTCGAGTCCCCAAGCAATCAAAGGCTGCTGCGGGTCCTCCAAATCTCTTTCGCACTCTTGTAGACGTTCAACTACCGAGCTGAGGTCTCGGCAGCCAGACCAGGTGCGGCCCGTCGGGTCGACGCGGTCGTAGAAACCAACATAGGGGAACTCCCACACCCCGCCGGTCATGACATGAGTGTGCGCTTCGACGAAACCGGGGAGCAAGATGTGATCCTTGAACTGGTCGTCAACTTCGTAATCTCCCCACTGAGCCAGATCTTCGATCGTTCCCAACCCAAGGATTCGATCACCTTGCACGGCTATAGCCTCAGCGAACGGCAACGCTGGATTCATAGTGATGATTCTCTTTGCAGTAAAGATCTTGAGGCTTGCGTCGCCCATATCTCAACCCCTCGTCCAGTTTGATCTCAGCTAATGTTGGCACTTGTAGGTGGTCGGGCCAAGAAGACGCCCCGAGCCTAGGTCTCTCAGAGGGGCAGCAGCGGGTAACCGACCTCAGAATTCCTCAGTGCAGGTTTTGGTGTGCTAATCAGCAATTAGGTGCTACGAATTACCTGCGTTGTTGAGGCGCACTAAGGCAGGATTGGCTTTCACCAACGAAGCTTTTCTTATTGAGGGCCGTTGTGGCTGCTAGAACCAACTCCAAGCAGAGCGGCGGAGGGAGCGATGAAAAACGAGGACGAATTGAAATTACGGTCAGCAGCTTGGTTCGACATTCCTGGTGATCCGTTAATGACTGCACTCTATTTGGAGCGGTATGTGAACTTCGGTTTGACCCGAGATGAGTTGCAGTCAGGTAAACCCATTATCGGCATCGCTCAGACTGGCTCGGATCTCTCTCCTTGTAATCGACATCACCTTGAACTTGCCAAACGAGTCAGAGAGGGGATCCGAGAGGCGGGCGGAATTTGCTTCGAATTCCCCGTTCACCCGATTCAGGAAACTGGAAAGCGGCCGACCGCTGCTCTTGACCGCAACTTGGCGTATCTAGGTTTGGTCGAGATTCTTCAGGGATACCCAATCGATGGTGTTGTTCTCACCATCGGCTGCGACAAAACAACGCCCGCATGCCTAATGGCTGCCGCCACGGTAAACATTCCAGCGATTGCCCTGTCGGTGGGTCCCATGCTTAATGGATGGCATCAAGGAGAACGGACAGGTTCGGGGACCATTGTATGGAAGGCCCGCGAACTACACGCCTCTGGTCAGATTGACGACGGAGAGTTCGCCGATCTCGTAGCGTCTTCCGCAACATCGACGGGTTACTGCTCAACGATGGGAACCGCAACCACCATGAACTCTTTAGCGGAGGCGCTGGGGATGCAGTTGCCCGGCTCAGCTGCGATACCTGCGCCGTATCGGGAACGGGCACAAGTGGCATACAGGACAGGTCTTCGGATTGTCGAAATGGTCCGCGACGATGTTCGGCCGTCCGATGTCATGACTAGAGAAGCCTTCGAGAATGCCATCGTTGTTAATTCAGCCATCGGTGGATCGACCAATGCCCCTATCCACTTAAATGCAATAGCGCGGCACCTTGGGGTCGCACTCGACAACAACGACTGGCAGAAGTTTGGGCTTCACATCCCCCTTCTCGTCAACATGCAACCTGCTGGCGAATACCTTGGTGAGGATTATTTCCACGCTGGAGGGGTGCCTGCAGTTGTCAAGCAACTAGTGGACTCTGACCTCCTACCCCACCCAGAGGCGATGACGGTGAACGGGTCTACCATTGCGGAGAACTGCGCGAAAGCTGAAGTTCTTGATTCCAAGGTGATTTGGCCCGTTGACGCTCCGCTCGTTTCCGATGCTGGCTTTGTTCACCTCTCCGGAAATCTGTTTGACAGCGCAATTATGAAAACGAGCGTCATCGGCGAGGAGTTTCGGGACCGATATTTGTCTAACCCTGAGGACCCGGACGCGTTTGAAGGGACAGCCATCGTGTTCGAGGGGCCTGAGGATTATCACGAACGGATTGATGACCCATCGTTGGGAATCGATGAACATTCGATGCTCATTGTTCGCGGTACCGGCCCCATCGGCTATCCCGGCGGTGCCGAGGTGGTCAACATGCAACCTCCCGCTGCATTGTTGGTACGCGGTGTCCACTCTCTGCCGTGTATCGGCGATGGCCGCCAATCTGGTACCTCGGGTTCCCCCTCGATTCTGAATGCTTCCCCGGAGGCCGCGGCCGGAGGTGGCTTGTCGATACTTCAAACCGGTGATCGAATCAGAATTGATTTGGGGCGAGGAAGTGCCGAAATGTTGGTACCTGAAGATGAATTAGAAGCTCGCCGGGAACGACTCGAAGAGGCTGGAGGGTTCTCGTTCCCTGACAGCCAAACCCCTTGGCAAGAAATACAGCGAAGCATGGTCGCACAGTTCGACGAAGGAATGGTGCTGAAACCTGCTGTGAAATACCAAGACACCGCTCGCACATTTGGTCCGCCAAGAAACAACCATTAGAGGTCCTGTTGTACGCCGCAGTTGCAGTCGTCGCCGGCTTAGCTCTTCTATCTTATTCTGGCGGCTGGCTCGTCGATGGCGCGGTGTCTTTAGCTCGATCACTCAACGTGAGTTCGGTGGTCATCGGCGCCGTGGTCCTCGGTTTCGGGACTTCTGCCCCTGAGCTTGTTGTGTCGACGATCGCCGCATGGCAAGGAAACCCATCCCTTGGGGTCGGCAATATAGTCGGTTCCAACGTCGCTAATCTGACCTTAATATTGGGCAGCGCAGGCCTCATCACCGCAGTGAATTTGACGCCATCAGTCATTCGTCGGCAGGCTCCGCTGTCAACCGTTTCAGTGGCGTTGTTTGCCTTATTGGTCATCGACGGAACGTTGAGCCGCACGGACGGCATCATTCTGAGCGTTCTACTAGTCGGCGCAATCTTGTTGATCTCGTTGAAGACTCCTTCTGAAGGCGTTGAGTCCTCGGCTCCTATGCAAATCAGCGCTCTCAGGAGTTTGTTCAAAGCAATCGGTGGCTTGATCGGTGTCTTGGCTGGCGCTCATTTCGCCGTCGATGGCGCGACAACTCTTGCAGAGAGATGGGGGTTGAGCGGCGGTTTCATCGGGTTCTCGCTTGTAGCTGTGGGAACGTCGCTCCCCGAGCTGGTCACGGCCGTGGTGGCTGCTCGCAGAGGTGAAACCGGCCTCATAATCGGCAACCTATTTGGCTCCAACGTCTTTAACTCGCTGGCTGTTGCTGGCGCCATGGGTCTGGTCGGCGCTGGGAAGATAGGAGACCCTTCGTTAACAGGCTTCGGGGTAGGGGCCATGTTGGTAGTGGTTGTCCTCGCATATTGCCTTGGGGTCAGAAATGCTCGTATTAGCCGGACCGACGCTCTGTTACTCCTGATGGTCTACGCGACAGTTACCGCAATCCTCGCTGTGGTCTGACTGAGACTGCTTAAAAGGTCCAGGGGTACTGCTGGGTTTGGCTGTAAGAGGTGTCGTGCTTCAACAGTCGTGTTCTCGTGTTTTCATCTGTTGCGGCATCCACAGCGGTAAGAGCCATCGCTAGCGCTCCTTCTACTGCGGCCTGATCGGCAACCGGTGTTCGACAGTATGCAGCGAATTCGGGCTGGTGATTCACTGCGGAACCTGAGTCCAGTCCTAACATCGGATGGATGGTCGGCATCAGAAGAGACACGTTGGCCATGTCGGTGGATCCTGCGCCTTTGCGAGGTGTTGAATCAAAGGTCCGTCCCAGGGCCTCAGCGTTCTTCCGATATTTGTCGACGAGGTCAAGGTCGTGGGCGAACTCTGAATACGGCGGCCCCAACGGCTGGATTTCCAAGGTTGCACCGGTGGCGGTTGCTCCTGCTTCGAAACATGCCCTGATGCGAGGTTCAAGTCGAGAAAGTGCCTCAAGGTCTGTTGACCGGTAGAAGTACCGTGCTGAAGCGTTGCCCGGAACAATGTTGGCGGCTTCTCCTCCCTTGGTGACGATTCCATGAACTTGGTCGTCGGGATCAAGATGCTGCCGTAGCAGCCCTATCCCAACCTGGGCCACGGTGATCGCGTCTGCCGCGTTGACGCCCAGATGGGGTGTCACGGAAGCGTGTGCTGTCCGGCCGTGAAAATGGAAATCGCATTGAGAGATAGCGAGCGTAGGGAATCGATCGCCCTCGCTAGGCGCAGGGTGAACCATCATCGCCAGATTCGTGCCGTCAAATGCCCCTCTCTCAAGCATCAGGATTTTTCCTCCCCCTTGCTCCTCCGCAGGGGTTCCAAGCACTCGAACGGTGATTCCGAGGTCGTCCGCCACGTTCTGGAGAGCGAGACCTGCACCCACTCCGGCCGCTGCGATGACGTTGTGCCCGCAGGCGTGGCCAATGTCTGGCAGTGCGTCAAGTTCGGCACAGATGGTCACAATCAATTCGCCACTTCCGTAGGTGGCGCTCCACGCGGTCGGCAAGTCGGTGATCTCGGTTTCCACTTCAAACCCGGCTTCGGCCAACACCCGCGATGTCATCGCTGCTGTTTTGTATTCTTCGAAGGCTATCTCTGGGGTGTCCCACACCTGATGAGACAGGTCAACGATGACATCAGCGGCTGCGGTGTTGTCGGAGGCAACGGTCTCTTTAGGATCGAGGGTCATACAGCGAGGCTAGACGGCAATCTACCGTGAGAACGACTTCAGGATCGGAGCGAACATGACAACAACCGTCATCACAGGAGCCAACAGGGGCATAGGTCTCGAATTTGTGCGTCATTGCATGGCGCGGGGCGACAAAGTAATCGCCGGATGCCGTAACCCCTCTGATGCTTTAGAGCTTTCTTCTATGACACCCGCCGATGTCTTGCGTGTTGATGTTGGCGATGAGGAGTCCGTCAACGAATTTGCTGAGTCGATTGACGAAGACGTCGACCTTCTGATCAATAACGCTGGGACAAGCGCTACGAACCTGGGTTTGGAGCGGAGCGCGGCAGGAGTTCTGAGTGCGCCGATCGATCTGACGCTCGAACTCATTCGAATCAACGGGTTAAGCGCAGCGAGCGTGACGAGGAGCCTCCTTCACCGTTTCAGCGAAGGAAGTCAAGTGGTCAATATCACCAGCCAAATCGGCTCGATGGTGGTAGGCGCCAACTTCGATGATCTGCCTTACGCAACTTCCAAAGCGGTAATGAACATGGTGACGGTGCAACTCGCGGCTCAACTGCGCGACAGAGGCGTCACAGTTGTGGCTTTTCATCCAGGCTGGGTCCGTACCGATATGGGTGGGTCGAGCGCGGACATCGGCACCGAAGAATCAGTGGACGGCATCTTGTCGACGATGACGAGAGTCGGACTTGAAGACAGTGGGTCGTTTCTTCGTTGGGATGGGACCACTCACCCTTGGTAACACGACACCGACTTCGATCATCGATCTAGGATCGCTCGTCGTGCGCACCGTGAGAATTAGTGCTACTGACGGACTCGAACTCACCGCCGATGAATGGGGTGACCCCTCAAGGCCGCCCGTATTGATGTGTCACGGCGCTGGACAAAATCGGCATGCGTGGAAAGCAACCGCGGAAACTCTTGCTCGTCGCGGATGGTTTGTTGTGACGGTTGATGCTCGAGGACATGGTGACAGCGACTGGTCCGCCGAGGCGCTCTATGACTCCGAGGACATCGGACGCGACATCGTCGTCCTTTTACGAAGATTTGAGTCACGACCGGTCATCGTCGGCGCGTCGATGGGTGGCATGGCGAGCCTTGCCGCGCAGAGAACCGCGACTGATCAGCTGTACGCCGCTGTCGTGCTAGTGGATATCACTCCTGATTTCGATATGGAGGGTGCTCGACGCATTATTGCCTTTATGTCAGGCAATCCAGATGGTTTCGCGAATCTCGATGAAGCCGCTGACGCTATCGCGGCGTACAACCCTCACCGACCTCGACCAGCTGAACCTTCGGGTTTGAACCGAGTGCTGCGGCAACGATCTGACGGTCGGTGGATATGGCGTTGGGATCCCGCATATGTGACCTCGAAGCCAGGATTCGGCTCCGACGATGAAGACACCATGGCAGCGCACATGGAGCGAACTCGCCGGATCATGGCGGAGGGAGCGCAAGCTGTGACCGTGCCGATGCTTCTTGTTCGGGGAGGGCAATCAGATCTGGTAACCCCCCAGGCCGTGCAAAACTTTCGCGAATTAGTACCGGAAGCAGAATTCGTTGATGTCGCTGGAA
>ENA-UPTF01000804-UPTF01000804.1-marine-metagenome-genome-assembly--contig:-NODE-804-length-21146-cov-2.117898_pt1 | contig 21146 bp, 13 predicted proteins | sample MGYA00238166_ERZ767019 | MGnify/ENA primary metagenome ERZ767019 (study PRJEB28930, sample SAMN06266391) | marine metagenome | isolation source: Sea water from 250 m depth | place: Atlantic Ocean | study... | reverse complement strand
GATCGCTTCGTCATGACTCGTGTTAGACGGAAGTAGGTTTGCGGCTTCGGCGAGCGCCTCTGGAATGGATGTGTCATCATGGATTGCGCTAATGCTCTCTCGTTGCACCCTTTCGTCTGTATCATTCAAAAACACGCCGGAGGAAGGGTGTTTGAGACGGCGCAAGGCGACCACGGATGCGACGCGAACGGCCGAAGATTGATTCGTAGCATTTTTAGCTAACTGATCAGCGCTTGCTGAGCCTACGAGGCCCATAATTGCTGCGTGGCGAATGTAGGCGTCCTGGTCATCGTTGTGTTCGAGTAGGGTCAACAGGGAGGGAACGGTTGATCGATTGCCCGCCCGACCAAGCGCCATGGCGGCATGGAATTGAACTCGTGCGTTATTATCTTTTAGAAGTTTAACCAAGCTCCCGGCGGCAGACCTGATCTTTAAGGTGCCTGCAAGCTTTGCGGCTTGTGCACGAATTTCAAAGCTGGCGTCACCGAAAGGAAGCTGCCTGCCCAAGCGGGTGGTCTTCCTGTCGCTGATTGTCAATTGTCCAAGCCCCCACATGGCATGGACTCTAGCCAGAAGTTGCGCCTTGGTGTCCGTTGCGGCGTCAAGGAGTTCGTTCAATTTGTTCCGTTTGGCTAGTTCAAACTGGGCCTCGAGACGGATTCTCTGGTCCGCATGGCTAAGGAGTATGACCAAAGACGGGACCGTATGGCTGCCGAAACCGTCGCGGAGGAGTCTGCTTACCTCGAGACGTGTTTTAGATTTGCGAAGACCGGGGTCATCCACCGCCCAAATGCTACCAAGTTCGTTGGGCTGCCACTTGCCATCCCAATCTGCAATGTACATTGAGCCGTCGGGGCCAAAGTTAACTGCACTTGCCATCATGCCGAATAGGAAGGTGTGATCATCTGACATTTCAAAGTAAGCGCCCCTCGGCTTGGTGGTAAAAGCAGTGATCTTCTGGACTGGGAACTCGCAGAGAAAAAAGTAGCCCTTGTAACGGTTGTTCAAGGCGGTGCCGGGGTTGTATTTGAAACCTCCAGGGCCAACGGAGAACTCGCTCATCGGTGGAGTAATGTAGGCGGCCTGACCCTTCCAGTGTGGTAACCAAAGTTTTTCGTCTATCCATGGGCAGTATTGAGGTGTTTTGGTTCGTTCCGGCCAGCCTCCTTTTTTAAACTGCCAATTAAGCCTCCAACCCGAATCGCTGCCCTCGGTAATGTAAACAAAACGCTCACGTTCTTCACGGATATCCCCGTCGTTGTCCACAGAGAACAGGTTGCCGTAGTCGTCAAAAGCGAGTTCCTGGACATTGCGAAGGCCGATGGCAAATACCTCGAGATCACTACCGTCCCAATTGCAGCGCAAGACGCCGCCTGTGTTGGGGTGATGCAACAGCTTGCCTTCTTGGGTGCGAACTGAGAAGCCGTTGTCGCCAACTGAGAAGTATAGTTTGCCGTCCGGGCCAACAGTCAGTCCGTGAAGATCATGTCCGTCAAAAGCGGCGTGAACACCGAATCCGTGAAAGAAGACTTCCTTTTTGTCGGCGTATCCATCGCCATCAATATCATTCAGTTTCCAGACGTCAGGATAAATGGTGGCAAATACGTCGCCACGGTAAGGCAGTACACCGGCAATTACGCCGTTAATCTCCTGGTTGAAACCTTCAGCATACACTTTTGCCACATCAGCCTTGCCGTCATCATTGGTATCCTGGAGTAGATGAATGCGCTCCTTGACGGTGGTCAGGTCACGCCAATCGTGAGAGCCGTCCTGGTTTCGATCCTGAAGCCACGATTTGTTTTGCTCGCTCAGTGATGGGGCCATTTTGGTGCGGAACAAGCGTCGAATATCGTCAATTGTTTCACTGGATAAATCGTCGATCACCCAATCCTTGTGGCTCCGAATATCTACATCCACGGTTCCACGCCGAGCTGTCTCAACAACGAACAGCCGACCTTGGTTGTCGAAACTCAACGCAACCGGGTTTTTCAGCATGGGCTGCTTCGCCCATAGGGTTAGTTTGAGCGATTTATCGTCTAACTCGAAAGGAATCTGAACTCTGGTTCTTTGTGGGAATGCCTGGGCTAGGGCTAGCACAAAAACAGCCACTGATGAAGCGGACGAGACCCAAGAATTCATTTTGAGTTATTTGAGTTTTTGAAACTGGGCAATCCGGTAGCGTTTGGCGATACGCTGGTTTGCCGCGTCCAGTTTTTCGGCATCGAGGATGATTTTCTGCAGGGCGCTTCCTTTCTTGAACTCGAAAACATGGAAGCCCTCTTCAGGTGAGTTAAGTGCATTGGCCAAGCTTTCGAGCGTGTCAATCCGTAGGCCGTTCGCCTTGTCCAGCACCAGGTTTTGCGCATTACGCTCTTGATAGCCAATGTTGTAAAAGTCGGGAAGTACCAGAGAGAGGACAACCAGGGATCGTTGAGCCTTTTCCGGCTTTTGGTTGTTGTAAAAAACCAGTCGAAACGGCGCGCTACGTTGCCAGTCATTCCCCCAGCTGCTGAGGTACTCGGCTGAGAGTGGGACAAAAACGAGTCCGCCGGCAATCAAGTAGGTCGGCTCGGCTCCCTCGGGCCGGTCTGTCACGAGATTGTCGGTAAAATCGGCCTTAGGCAGGGTGTAATCAATCTCCCGTGTCTTGCCGTCCCTCCATACCTTGAGTTTCACAAGGTCGCCCGCCCATTTATTCCGGCAGGCAAGGTATTCCATGATGACATGGCCGTAGTCCGGATCAAGGTAGTCACCCTGTATGTCGATTGGAAAGCCGTCCACCTCCAGAATGATGTCGTGCAGCTTAAGCGGGGATTTGACTCCGGGTCGCGTGGAAGTCTTGATCACGAGAACTCCACGAGCGGGACCGTTGAGTTCAAAGTATTCCGTCGTGGCTGGATTGGAGGCCGGTTGCCAAACAAAGTCGAAATACCCGAGCCCCCTGTAATTGCCATCAGCCCTTAACTTTAGAGCGGCGGTGATAAATGGGGCGGGGATCACAGAACAAGTACTGCCGGACTTGCTAGCTACTAAGCCGACCACTTTAGCGCCGGAGACCATGAGTTCCCCCCGTCCAGCACCTTCGATTTCGGAACTGGCCTTAAGTTCGATACGCGGCGCCTGGTTAAAGTTGGCGTCGGCAACGGTGAAGCGGCTGAATTCGGCCGCCCGTCGCTCGATGTTGCCGGCTCGCCAGCGAACAACCTGCAGGTTGTCCCGAAGTTCATCCGCCTCAGCGAATTGAATGGGGGTCAAGTTGTTCCAGAATATTTCGTCACTGACGCCCACTACGGCGAGGTTGGCCTGAAAGTCTACCCACTTGACTTGGCCGTTAAACCAGCGGCCTCGCCCGCCTTTCTGAAGCCGAACCAACGTGTGGTTGGCCAAGCCTTGGGCTGTGGTTAACACCTCGTTGCCAGCAATGACAGCGCCCAGCTTGGAAACGGACTGTGCCCGCTTGTCCCATGGGACGCGAAAGTTATGATTATTGCGGGTGACATCAAACCGAACAATGCTCTCCTGCATGGTCGATGGAGCTCTGTCTACGCCAGCTACCGAGAAAGCAGAGGCAACCAGACTGAGCGCAAGTAAAGTTAAACGATACATTTTCATAGGCGTCGATCGGCGGGGATGCCGTAGGTGGAGAGGATTTCCGCGTTGGCACTGTCGCTACCGGCCTTGTCGAGGCACTCCACTGTGCCGGAGGCGAACTTAATCATGTGTTGATCCTTTGCATTGTCTTTGAATGCCTCGATAACATCATCAAGGCTCTCGATGCGCCGGCCGTTGATCTCATCTATCATGGCACGGTTGGCTAGGCGCAGGTCGGCGTTGACTGGGTGGGCCATCGTGGCAGCCAGCACGATCGGCTCCGGTCGCACCTTCTCAGGCTTTTCGTTCCGCTGGTAATAAAGTTCATAAATCATTTCAAGGTTGGCCACGCTCCGCCAGTTGCGGCCAAATGTCTTCACATAGTCTAGCGTCAATGGCGTGAACACTAGCCCTGCATAAACAAAGTAACGCGGTAACGAGTCGTAGATGTTTCCTGTGTTGGCATCCTCAACGTGAATGTCCATTGGCACGTCGACCTCGATTTCTTTCCGGTCGCGCCATAGTTTCATCTTTAACTTTTGGCCTTTTTGGGCGCTCTGCAGCACTGCGGTGCAGTAAACGCGATTTCCGTCGAGCAGGATCGTGCCATCACTGCCGACGCGGCTGCCGTCTACCTCAAGGACAACGTCGTCTTTCTTGAGTAAGCCAGTCTTTTGCGCGTAATCAGTCAGGCTGTCGATCCGGGCGCCATCGCCGGTAGGATTCAGCCCGAGATAGCGCCGGAATGCCGGGTTTTGTAACGAGACAATTCGTACGCCCGCCTTTGGGAAACCGTCGTTTCGACCGTCATTGATATCTTCCAGAAAATGGTTAATGACCGCTGGCGGGATGAAAAAACCGGTGTTCTCCAAGCCTGGAATCCCCATGAATGCCACACCTACTACCTTGTCATCCTGAAACACCGGACCACCGCTGTTACCAGGGTTGATCGCGGCATCCGTCTGCACGGAGAGAAACGCCTTGTTGCCGATGTGCACATAGTTCTGCAACTCGATGCGTGACACCACGCCACTGGTGTAGCTGATCTGCTCCCCGCCCGAGGGGTAGCCACATGTCACGACGGTCGAACGAACCTTCGGCAACTCGCCGATCGGTAACGGATCGAGGCCTTCAAAAAAACCGGGCTCGGTCACCTTGAGTATCGCAAGGTCGCACTCATGCGAAATATGCTCTACTTGCGCCTGCCAAGGTCGGGGGTCCTGGAAGCGACGCAGGACGATTTGCTTGGCCCAGCTGACCACGTGGGCATTTGTCATGACACGTTCACCGTCGATCACAAAGCCGGAACCACTGGAACCGGCCACCGGGTTGTTGCGCCACGGCGCATCCCAGACCGGCGTCTGGCTGTACAGTAATACCTGAACCACGGAACGCCCCGTATCCGCCGCTGAAGCCAGACTCGCCAGAGAGGCGTAAAGCAGGGTTGCAAAGATTATCCTCACCCGGGAAAATTGCTGGCCAACCTGCACAGGGTCAAGGGCAAAGAAAAACGTCCGGTGAAAACCGGACGTTTGCAGTTCGTTTTGCACTTGGCCAAGTGCCTGGTCTTTTTATGCCAAGGCAGCCTGGGCGGCGGCCAAGCGGGCTACTGGAACGCGGAACGGTGAGCAACTGACGTAATTCAAGCCAAGACTGTGGCAGAACTTCACGCTACCAGGCTCGCCACCGTGCTCGCCGCAGATGCCAAGTTTGATATTCTTTCGAGTGCTGCGGCCCTTGCTAACAGCTATCTCCATCAACTGACCGACACCAGCCTGATCCACTACAGCGAACGGGTTGTCCAAAACGATTTCCTCTTCCTCGTAGTTTGGCAGGAAGGAGCCTGAGTCGTCACGGCTCATTCCCATGGTGGTTTGTGTGAGGTCGTTGGTTCCGAAACTGAAAAATTCGGCCACTTCGGCGATCTCGTCGGCGGTCAGGGCGCCGCGGGGGACTTCTATCATCGTACCGAGAAGGTAGTTGAGCTTAACTCCTTTTTCCTTGCTGACCTCTCTGGCGACGCGATGGACGATCTCGGCCTGTAATTCAAGTTCCTTTTTGAAGCCGACTAGCGGAACCATGATCTCAGGACTCACTTTAATCTTCTTTTTCTGCACGTTAGCGGCTGCTTCAAAGATGGCACGCACCTGCATTTCGGCAATCTCAGGATAAGAGATCGCTAGGCGACAGCCGCGATGCCCAAGCATCGGGTTGAACTCGTGCAACTCGCTGACGCGTTGTTTGATCTCAGCAGGCTTGACCTTGAGTTTTTTTGCCAGGTCGTTAATTTGTCTACCGTCGTGGGGCAGGAACTCATGCAGCGGGGGGTCGAGCAACCGGATGGTGCCAGGTAGCCCGTTGAGCGATTTGAAGATTCCTTCAAAATCCTTCCGTTGATAAGGCAAGAGTTTCTTGAGTGCCTTGCGACGATCGCTTTCGTCCTCGGCGAGGATCATCTGGCGCACGGCATCGATACGGTTGCCTTCGAAAAACATATGCTCGGTACGGCAGAGGCCAATACCAGTGGCGCCGAATGCGATAGCATTTTTCACCTGTCCTGGTGTGTCGGCGTTGGTGCGGATCTGCATTTTGGAGACCTTGGCGCACCATTTCATGATCTGTGCGAAGTCCTTATAAGTACGGCTGCGCTTGGCGGCTGCCTTATTGTTCAGAAGACCCTGAACCACTTCTGACGGGGCGGTTTTTACTTCGCCGTTAAAGATTTCGCCGGTAGTGCCGTCAATTGAAAGGTAGTCACCCTCTTTGAAGTTCAGCCTGCCAATCTTCATGGTGCGCTTGGTGTAATTAATCTGCACGTCGGCAGCGCCGCAGACACAGATCTTACCCATCTGGCGGGCGACCAGTGCCGCGTGCGAACTAACGCCACCGCGAGCTGTAAGGATACCGTTGGCGGCGATCATACCACGCAAATCCTCAGGTGAGGTTTCGAGCCGAACGAGCAATACTTCCTCACCTTTGGACTTGGCTGCCTCAGCGCGGTCAGCGTTGAAATAAGCCTTGCCGGTGGCGGCACCCGGTCCTGCTGGAAGCCCTTTGGCGATGGCGGAAACCTTCTTAACGGCTGCGCGATCGAAGACCGGGGCGAGTAACTGGTCCAGGTCGCCGGGAGGGATGCGTTTCACGGCGTCCTTCCAGTTGATGAGCCTCTCCTTGACCATCTCGCAGGCGATGCGCACGGCGGCTAGACCGGTACGCTTACCGTTGCGAGTCTGGAGCATAAAGACCTTTTCCTCGTCAATGGTAAACTCAAAGTCCTGCACATCTCGAAAATGCTTCTCAAGCACCTTGCAGATGCGGAGCAGTTCCTTGTGTGCGCTTGGGAGAACCTTCTTAAGTCTGGCAACAGGATCTGGCGTGCGGACACCGGCCACGACATCCTCGCCTTGCGCATTCATCATGAACTCTCCCCAGAATGCATTTTCACCAGTCGCGGGATCACGAGTGAAGGCGACGCCGGAGCCGGATCTATCGCCGCTATTGCCAAAGACCATGGACTGTACGTTCACCGCCGTACCCCATTCGGCTGGGATATTGTACTTGCGGCGGTAAACAATCGCGCGATCGTTCATCCATGAACTGAATACCGCGCCAACGGCACCGCGGAGCTGATCCCAGGGGTTATTTGGGAAGGCTTTTCCAGTTCGGCTCTTCACAAGCTTTTTGAACTCGGCGACGAGCACCTGGAGGTTCTCGGTGGAGAGATCGGTGTCTTCGGCATGAGGGTTGCCAAGGAGTTTCTTTTTAACTTTTTCAATGATGATCTCAAACGGCTCCTCATCCTCGCTGGGTAGTTTTTGCACGCCCATGACTACGTCACCGTACATCTGGATGAAACGACGATAACTATCCCAAGCGAAACGCGCATTACCGCTGGACTCCGCCAGGGCGTTGACTGTCTCGTCGTTCAGTCCAAGGTTGAGGATCGTGTCCATCATGCCCGGCATCGATTCGCGGGCCCCAGATCGCACGGAAAGCAGCAGCGGGTTCTTTCGATCACCGAATTTCTTACCAAGCTGCCTCTCCATGCGGCTGACTCCTTCCTCCATCTGAGCCTTGAGAACCTTGGGGTAGGTTTTTTTGTGGTCGTTATAGTAGGTGCAAACCTCGGTGGTGATGGTGCACCCTGGGGGCACTGGTAGGCCGATGCGGGTCATCTCGGCGAGGTTCGCTCCCTTACCGCCGAGGAGTGCCTTCATTTTGCCGTTGCCGTCGGTTTTTTTACCGAAGTGATAGACGTATTTAGTAGTCTTTTTTGCTGCCATAAAGTTTGTTTTGGTAGGGGGTGCCGGGTGTGAAGCCCCGGCAAAAGAGCGCGGAGATTATCAAAGGAAGGCTCCGAGTCAAACCAATCCATGGCGAGAGCAGTTAGTCGTCATGTGGGCGCTTGGCCTGCCGACATTGGCAACAGGAGGAGCGGTGTGTTAGGTTGCGCCAGTGAGTTCAGAAGTCGAAGAGACGCAAAGTAAGCCGCTGAAGCTAGTGAACTGTGTGTCATGCGGGGCCAATGCGTTCATTCCTGGCGAACTTAGACCCCTGGAGATCGCATCCTGCTCCAAGTGCGGCGGCGAGTTGATGATGCCGATGATGCTTGAGCATTTCGAACTAAACTCGAGGATCGCCGCGGGTGGGATGGGTACAGTTTATAGGGCAACTGACAGCGTGCTCAAGCGGGATGTCGCCATTAAGCTGATGCAGCCTGAGCTGGTTGAGGACGAGGAAGGGCTGGAGGGGTTCTACGCCGAGGCGCGTGCAATGGCTAAACTCAACCACACGAACATCATCCATGTTTACCAGTTTGGCCAGTTGAAGAATCAGCTTTATCTGGTGATGGAGCTTGCACTGGCCGGCAGCCTTGACCAGTTAATCGACCAGCACCGTGCCGTTTCGGAACTGCAGGTACTCGATGTTGGTATCAAGATCGCCTCGGCACTGGATGCAGCCTTAAAGCACAAGCTGCTGCACCGCGACATCAAGCCGGGCAATATTTTATTCAATGCAGATAATGAGCCGAAGCTGGTGGATTTCGGGCTTGTCTGCAAATCGGAGGCCGGGGTGGATTACTCTGAGCAGATCTGGGGCACACCTTACTACATTGCGCCGGAGAAGTTGCGACGAGAACCGGAAACATTTCTCGCCGACATGTACAGCCTGGCAGGGACACTGTACCACTCCATAACCGGTCACACGCCCTTCGAGGCGCCCGCGATCGACGACGTAGTTCTTGCTCATTTGAATACGCCCCTAACGCCCCCGCACAAATGGGTTTCGTCCATCACCAGCCCGACGAGTGATGCGATCGTCCGTGCCATGGAAAAGAAACCGGCCAAGCGCTACCAGTCCTATGATGAGTTTATCATGGCGCTAACAGCAGCGCGAAGCCAATTGCTCCGCAGTCAAGCCGCGCCGTCAACCCCGTCCAAGCCGCGCCGAGTTAAACCGGTCGCTGCTGAAGAGGCAGCGGCACCGCGAGGCTGGTTTCGACGGAAAAAATAACCGACGCAGCTCGCTTGGATGGAAAATACACCTAGTCAAAGCGCGGAAGATTATCTCGAACGTATCCTTGAACTGGTCCAGGAAACGGGCCAGGCGAGGGTGGTTGACATCGCCAACTCACTTAATATTCGACAGGCCTCAGTCACAAACATGGTCAAGAAGCTCTGCGAACTGGGGTATGTGGATCACGAAAAATATAAGCGTGGTCTGGTGTTGACCAAGGAGGGCAGGAGTGTTGCCCAGAGGATTCAGCGGCGGCACGCCACGTTGTCACGGTTTTTCTCACTGCTCGAGTTGGACAGCGAAACGCAGCGCAGGGACATTGAGGGGATTGAGCATCACCTAAGCCGTGACACGGTGCGCTCTCTCGAGGACTTGGCCTCGTTTTTTGAGAAAAACCCAGAGGTGCTTAAGAGCTTTCTGAAAAGCCGCCCCGAGGCAGGGTAGTTCAATCAATCCTTGGCAGGCTTGCGGCGGCGATCGCTTGGCCGTGGCGTTTCTCGGTCTCGTCCGGAATGTGGAACTTAACGCGTTTGGCTAAGTCTGGGAACTCGGCCTCCATTACCTCCTTGGAGCGTTCGATGATGTGCTCGCCGCCGGGGCCGGTGGTCACACGGCCAAGTAGCAGAACATACTCATAGTCATAAAATTCCGCGTAATGCGCCAGTGAGTAGCCGAGGTAAATGCCGATGGCGTCATAAATCTTGAGCGCCCGCTCATCGCCCTGTTCCATCAGCGCCTGCACGATCTTCAACTGCTCCGGTAGTTTTAGTGTGCTGTCGTAGTCAATGCCGGAGGCAGGCAGCAGGCGACCCACTGCCTGCTGTGAGAAGTACTGCGCGCCGCAGCCGAGGTCACCGCTCCATTCATCGGCCGGCGCATTTGGGTGCATATCCACAGGTGCGAAAGCGAGTTCACTCAGCCAAGTGGTTATGTTGCCGTTCATGTCGATATAGCCGCCCCCTTGGCTGGTGCCCATAGCAATGCCGAGCACACCATTTTTACCCATAGCCATGGAACCAGCCAATGCGGTGACTTCGCCGTCATTAAGCACCTCAAGCGGTACACCCCATTCCCGGCCGATGTTGAGGAACATGTCCCGCACCTTCTCGTCGAACAGCTTTGGCTCTACACCGCGGAAGAGCGAGGCCCACGTAACGCGATTGTGTGAGTAGCAACCTGCGGCACTACCTCCGATGGCGTCCACGCGGGGCAGGTGCTCGGCGGCGCGCTTGAGGGAGTTCGTGATACCTTGGTAGTGGTAGTCCGGGTCTGGTTCAAAATAGGGGTCCCATTCTATTTCCTCACTGAACTTTACTTCGCCGTCGACAACCGCGGCGGCTTTCCGATCACTACCACCAAGGTCAAAGCCTATTCGGCATCCGTTTAGGTTTCGACCAATAGGGCGAGCCTCGGAATGTTTCTTGGGCAGTTCAGTGCAGCCTATGACCTCGATTGGGTGGTCGTTATTCTTTACGCCAATCACGTCATCATCGAACTTCCCAAAAGTGTTCGTCTGGTAATAATTCTGCAGCTGAGGCACGAGATCGTCAGCCCCGGTCAGGTGGATTTTCCAGCCACCACGCTGCCATAACAAAAACTTTATGATTCGCTCGACATGACGGAAATTGTTACCGGCCAATCCATGATCGGCGGGAAAAACTACCGTGTGATGGTGGAACACTGAGCCGTCCGCCTGCTCCAGTGCGATCCCCACATCAACCGCGGAGTTGGCGCGTCCGCTTTCTCTGAACGCTTGGTTGGCTAGGATCGCAGGCCGGTATGTGGGGTGCAGTTCCGGGAGAAATTTTGGTTCGGGTAACAGGTCTGTTTCGCTCATAACGGGCACGGATAGTTTGACGTATTGCAGCGCATTGCAAGACTGCTCGTTTTGTTTTTGCGCTAGCCCGATGACAAGTGAAGGATTTGGATGTGAGTATCCCCGTGCTTGAGGGTGTTTTTCGAAACCCACGGCGTGGGGATTTCCAGTGTGTCACGCTTCGTGTGCCCAAGGACAAGCAGGCCATCTGGCTCGAGTAGTGCTTGGAGGTTTTCGTCGTCGAGCATCTGCTGGGCAAAGGACTCGGACCGTTTGTTGATATTTTTGTCACCATAGGGCGGGTCGGCCATGATAAGGCCAAAGCTAGCCCGGTTGCCTCGCAATTGAGAAAGCGCGACGAAGGCATCCTTGATTATAAACTTCGCTTGGCCAGGCGAGATGCCTATTGATTTGGCGTTAGCCTGCATGGTGTGAGCGTGCCTTGCGGACAACTCGACAAACGTGGCCTCCGCCGCTCCACGGCTAAGACATTCAAGGCCAAGTGCTCCTGTTCCAGCGAAGAGCTCCAGCACCCGTGTTCCCTCGGCAAAACCTGCAAGGCTGTTGAAAATGGCGAGACGTACCTTGTCGGGCGTCGGTCGGACACTCAGTCCGGAAGGAACTTTGAGACTTGAACCGGCTGATATGCCTCCAATGATCCGCATTAGGGCTGGGAGTCTTACGCTTGACTAAGTTCGTTGCAACCCGATGGGACAAATTGGCTCAAAATAATCCGTTTTGCGTTTGACCCGTCGTTATAGGAAGGAGTACTTTTCGCGTCCTTTTTTACAGGAACATGATAGATTTTCAGAAAATCCGAAGAAAACAGAAGTGGTTGTTTGGTATTATCGCCATCCCTGTGATTATTGGTTTTGTCGTCCTATTCACTCCGGATGCCGAGGACCGTCTCTTCGGCCGAGGGCCCCGATCAGAGACTGGGTTATACGGCCAACTGGATGGGGAAGTTGTTAGCCGTATTCAGTGGATCGAGGCACGGAACATCGTTATTGCCCAGATGGGCCCTCAAGCCAGAGGCATTCCCGAAAGCTTTCTGGACAGCCGCGCGGTGCAGGTCTTGGGAGAGAAAGCCTTGATGAAGCGATATGGCATCGCCCCAAGCCAAGACGACTCGGATGAGTGGGTAAAACAAATTGTCTATAGCAGTCTTGAAAGGTCGCCCGCAGATTCACGACCTACCTTTTTGGAGGGGCTGGAGAGGCTAGCTTTAAACTATGGGGGATACGCTCAGCTTGAGGCGCTCGCGCGGTATCAGTTGGGTATCAACCAGTTGCGGAGTTTAGCGGGGCTCTCCGGTGTGCTGGTGTCAGCCAAGGAGGCCGAAATTAAATTCCGCGAGCTCAATGAGGAGTACGAGGCGGAGGCTGTTTTCCTGAACCACACCAATTATCTCTCACTCGTGCAATCAACTGACGAGCTGCTTAAAAAACATTACACCAACACGCTCGCTAACCACCGCATCCCCGAGCGCCGCCAGCTGTCGTACGTGACCTTCCCTGCAAGCAACTATCTTGCCCAGGCAGAAAAGAAATTTGATGCCTTGAAAGCGGCGGCTCGGGCGGGTTTTCTGACAAATTACTGGCCGGGTATAACAACTATTAATGGATACGAAACCAACAGCATTAAAGGGTTGGTTAAGCAGATTGTTTTGGTTCGCACAAATGACTACTCGGGCATGAAGGCCGAGGAAGCAGTTGCCGTCATACGAAAGGAGATACTGACCACTCCCCAGCGAGGGATTGATCGGAATGGAAGTCTTGTTGAGCTTAAGTCCGGCTTGGCGGTGATTGAGGCTTACAAGGCCGGATTGGATTTCCAGAAGAGTCTGGAGGCTACTTATAATGCAAAGCCCGGCCTCGATACGCTGGAGAAAATGGCGCTTCTTCAAAACCTGACCGCAGCCACTACTGCCCCCGTGAGCTTGGAGGACAATGTGGTAGTGGGCTTGGCGAGAGTTACGCCGTCGCAGGTGTTCGGGTTGAGCAATACCAATGCGTTTATAATCGGCGATCCCCCTTTCAGTGTTGCCGGTGATTTTTATATCGCTTCGCTCAAGCGAATCATCCCCTCGCGTAACCGGTCGTTTGTTGAAGCTAAAGCCACGGTGACTGCCGGTTTCAAGAAAGGCGAAAGCATCAAGCTGATGAACGAAGCCGGTGCTAAGATCCAAGAGGCCGTCAACGGTGGCAAGTCGCTTGAGGAGGTAGCCAAGGAGAGTAACCTCAGCGTAGCCAAGTTGGGCCCGTTCGACTCGTCAGGAGGCGCAATTCCTGGCCTGGACAACAAGGCAAACAGCGAGGATTTCCGTACCCAGGCGCTTGGGCTTGAAGTTGGGGCAACCAGTGAACTAATCACCAGTAGTACCGACCCTAGCGACACGGCTTCTGAGGAGGCTGCGTTTATGGTGAAACTAACTGCCAAGGTGGCGGTTGGCAAAGACAAGTTCGATGCAGAATTCCCAGAGTACCTTGAGAATGAACGAGGATCCTCTGCCTCTCGTGATTACGGGGCCCGGTTGCAAAACGAGACGCGTGAGCTTTACAGGTATTCCCTAAAACCCTACGTCGATGGCGGTGGCACTATCTCTGTCGAGAGTGATGACGGTGCCAGCGGTTTCTACAAACAAGGCACACGGGTGAAACTCGTGGCCACCCCGAACGCCGGATTCACCTTCAAGGAATGGTCTGGTGCGATCACAGTCAACACAAGCAGCGCTACGAACGAGGTTACCGTTTCGCGTAACTCGTCCGTCACGGCCAGTTTCGTCGAGAGAGGTGCCGAGTAAATCACGGGCCGCTTGTGGCCCGTATGGTGTCGTGTCGTCCGGTGGCAAAAATGTCATTCGCCTGTTTACCCCCGACGAGTCTCGCTCGTGGGTGTTCCCGATTCTCTTCGAAGACGAACACTATATCGCGCTCGACAAGATGAGCCATATGGCTGTTACGCATACACAGCTCTTCCCTGACCGCCCGAGTCTTCTGCAACTGATCCAGCACGCTGTTGATTCTGATGCACGCTGGGTGACTAAGCGTAACGCATCCTACTTCAGCTTTGCCTACCGGATCGACTTTGAGACGAGTGGTATCACGCTATTCTGCAAAAGCAATGAAGCCTGCCAAAAGATCGGGAACTTACTCGGGGCAAACGAGGGGCGACGCGAGTTCTACTGTCTCGTCCATGGCATCCCAAAAGAGGAGTCTTTTGAGGTCGATGCCAAGATCGGCTGGGTGCCCGGCCGGCCGGAAATCATGCAAGCCGGCAAGAGAGGGAAGCAATCGAGGACGCAGTTCGAAGTCGTCGAGCGCTTCGCCGGTATGACGCTGCTGAAGTGTCTACCTGACACCGACCGGAAACACCAGATCCGCGCCCACTTGCAGTATGTTGGGATGCCGTTGGTAGGGGACGCCTTCTACGGCGGTCACCTACTACTGCTCTCGAAGATTAAGCGTAACTATCGGCCGCGCCGCGACGGAATGGAGCAACCGCTGCTCGACCGGGCTGCTCTGCATTACAGCAGACTGAGTTTTACGCATCCGATAAAAAGCGAACCGGTCAATATCGAGGCACCCCTACCCAAGGACATACAGGTCGCCCTCAAGTACCTGCGTAAATACGCGCCGCCGCGTGTGCTCTCCCAAAGCGAATAGCCAGGGATTGTTACTTCGCCTGCAACAGAGCCTGTTCGGCAGCAAGCCGTTGTTTTTGCTTGGGAGAATTGCTTAGCTTCAGTGCAGCCGCGTAGGCGGCTGAGGCAGCTGCACCCTGACCGGATGTCATTAGTAGTTCCCCCAGTTTCTCCTGAAGGATCGCGCTGTTCTTGGTCTGCGTTAATTGGCGCAGATGCTCTATGGCTGCCTTGGTGGGCGCGCCGGCTGCTAGTCCCTGGTTAACCGCAAGTAAATGGTACCACTCCAGCATCGGGCTGTTTCGATTGATCAAGTCTGCGCGTGTTTTTTCCGGCCCCTTACCGAAGGGGCGGTAAAGCGGGTCGCCAACAAACACCGTCTGCCACGATAGGGCACGCGTTGCCGCGTAACCGGCCTCGCCAAATGTGAAGCCGCTTCGGATGAGACGGGAAAAAAACAGCGGTTGATCCGGTGTCAGCTCGAGGTACGGCTCGAAGACGCTACCAAATGTGGCGGTGGCCCCTTTGTTAATGAACGGCCCAATCCATCTCGCATGTGCGTCGCGGATCATCGAGCCATTGAATGAGTGCAAATGGTACGCGATGGCGCCAGGCATGAATTCGACCTTTGACTCCGCGAACACCCCTTCAACATTGATCCCGTACCATCCGGCGTAAAAGGCGATATGACTCGCAGGGTAACCGACAGGCATCGTTTCCGGTTTTTCATCGACCACCGTCGTGAAGCCGCTCCGTCGCATGGTCTCGGCGACCTTTCGCAACCTGTCATCGCCAGATTTCAGTTGACCGCTGGAAATTCCCCGCAAGTCAACGTAGGCACGGCCCCAAAGACCATCTTTCTCGGCATTAATGGCGCGCTCAACCAGCAGCTTGGCCAAGTGGGCGGATGGCCCGTCGAGCCTGGTAACCATCAACACGCCGTTGGCGGGGGAGATTTGTTTGGCATCTGACTGGCGGAAAACGGGGTTGGTGACGATACCAAACCGTTTCGGCGCTTGGTCATGCTGTGGCAGCATCGCTAGTTCGCTGTCTACCGAGGCCTCATTGCGGCGCAGTGAAGACGATACCTGGCTGCGCCCGTCCTCGTTCAGCGTGTCATCCTTGTCTACCCGAATTGGTACACCCCAGCACAGAACGAGGTAGCGAATGGAGGCCGTTTTACCGTCGAGCAGGTTGCGTCTTGCCAACTCAGCGGCCAACGGTTGCTCGAGTTTCACTGTAAACTCCCGCCTCGAAATGGTGTGGCCATCCGACAACGGAAGCCCGATCAGATGATTCTGCGGGACATCACGCAGCTTAGCGTAATGCTCCGCAATAGTCTTTGACTCTGGTAGGCTGCTGTTGAACAGCACAGCCACACTTTCCCCTTGCCCAAGCGCGGCACACTGGACCAGGGCGCCGAAGGCGATTGAATTAATAAGTCGACTTAAGATAGACATAACTTCAACCCATCGTAGGCAAACCGAACGCCGTTCGGCAACTCCGCCTCATCCCGGTCATGGTCGTAAAAATCAGTCAAGTGGGTGAGAAGGGTTTCTCCAGCGGAGATGCGGCGGGCAGTCGTGAGTGCCTCGTCCAGCGACATGTGGGATGGATGTTCATGCGGGCGCAGAGCGTCGAGTACGGCAACCTTCACGCCCTTGGCTGCCTCTACCGCATCGAGCGACACCGCCTTGCAGTCGTTGTAGTAGGCCAGGCACTTGGCTCCGACCTGTTCAAACAAAAACCCGAGCGAGCCCATGCTGCCGTGTGACTGCTCGAACGGGGTGACTTGCAAGTCTCCCAGCGCAAATGGCCCGTCGATGAGTTGAGGCTCCGGTTTAAAGTAGCCGCGAATCAACGGGCCTTCGAATGCGTACTGATAGACACGCCGCAAGGCTTTCATTGTTTGACTATCGGCATAAATCGGCAACGGGCGGTGCCCGTTGATCGAGCAAAACCGCCGGCAATCGTCGAGGCCCATGACGTGATCCGCATGCGAGTGGGTAAATAGCACGGCATCGACGTGTCGGATGTCCTCTCGCAGCACTTGCGTTCGTAGATCCGGGGTCGTATCGACTAGTACCCGGATTTCATCCGTTTCGATGTAAATCGAGGAGCGAGTCCGGTGGTTTTTTGGGTTCGCAAGAAACTCAGGTGGATAGTCGGCCCCGATGATTGGCACACCCTGCGACGTGCCAGAACCGAGGATGGTTAGATTGAATTTCACTTCGTTTTGTTTTGCCTCTGGCTCAATCTGTTTTCACATTCGTCCGTGTCCAGCGCATGCTGACCGATCTCCGAATCAAAAATCTCGCCCTTGTCAACGACTTGGCCATCCAACTTGGCTCAGGCTACAACTCGATCACTGGCGAGACTGGCGCGGGCAAGTCGATCCTTATTGGCGCACTTGGCCTCGTGCTTGGCGAACGGGCCGACCGAACCCTTATCCGGGACGAGAACGACTATTGCTCGGTCGAGGCAATAATCGACGTCGACGGCCTTGGCAAAGCATTTCACTCGCACCTAGAGAATAATGGCATTGAGCCATGCGAGGGCAGTCAACTCTTTCTCAAGCGCAGTTTCTCGGCGACCGGCGGCAACCGACAGTTCGTCAACGGCTCACAGACCACCCTGAATGTGCTGGCCTCCATTGGAGAATGGCTGGTGGACATCCACGGCCCGCACGATCACCAGTCCCTGCTTAAGGCCTCGCGCCAACTTGAAATACTTGATGCCTACGGTGGGCTTGAGGAGCAACGAGGAGAGTTCGCCGCGCTCGTCGATCAGCGAGCCGTCTTGGCCGCGCAAAAAACCGAACTGATCGTCGATGAGGACGCATACGCCCGCGAACTGGAGCTGCTGCGTTTTCAGGTCGATGAGATCGAGTCGGCCAGACTTAGCTCAGACGAGGAGCCGGAACTCGAGCGGGCGTTTCAGCGGGCAACCCATTCCGCGCGTCTGGCCGACTTAGCTGCAGAGGCGCGTCAACTTATCGATGGCGGTGAACCCAGCGTAAGTGACTTAACCTCCGCGCTTGGTCGTGCGCTGCAGGAAATGAGTGGGATTGATGCCGGGGCGGAGCCGCTGCTTGCCGAGCAGTCGTCACTTAGTGAACAGTTAGGTGACTTGGGCGCTGCAATGTCCGACTACGCCGAACGCTTGAACCTTGATCCCGCACAAATGAAACAGGTTGAGGAACGGTATAACCTCGTGCAGACGCTCAAGCGTAAATACGGATCAAGTCTCTCCGAAGTGCTCGAATTTGGAAAAAAGTCGGCCAAGCGCCTGGCCGCGCTCGAGGGGCGCGATGAAGAGTTGACTCGCCTAAATGCCGAGGTGAGTCGCCTTGATTTGCGAATCCAGACGCTTGGTCAAACTCTCAGTGACAAGCGCAAGACGACAGCCCCAAAACTCGTTAAAGAGGTGGAGAAACAGTTGAACGACTTGGGCTTTTTGCAGTCACGTTTCGACGTAGAGATTATCGATCCGCGTGAGCTTGGCCGAGTGGAACCAGGTGTATCGAGAACAGGCTTTGACCGGATCGAGTTTCTGTTCGCGCCGAACCCCGGTGAGCCGTTCAAGCCGCTCAAGGCCATCGCGTCGTCCGGCGAAATGGCGCGTGTGATGTTAGCTCTTAAGACTGTGCTCGCTTCCCAGGATAGCATCCCGATCCTGGTGTTCGACGAGGTAGACTCAAACATTGGCGGCGAGACAGCAGGGGTGGTCGGCGAAAAAATGAAGCTAATCGGAGCCAGGCGTCAGGTGCTCTGTATAACACATCTGGCCCCCGTTGCGGCGGCAGGGCATCGGCACTACCTCGTGTCCAAAGAGATCGTAGAAGGTCGAACGCTGACCCGGGTCGCACAACTCGACGATACCAGTCGCGTGGAGGAATTGACCCGAATGCTGGGCGGCGGAGGCTCGGCCGCCCGCGAGCATGCTGCGGAACTGCTTAATACCTGATTTTCCTTTGCTTCAAAAAAACACTTCCACCCGCATCGAGAATGACGCACACTCTGTGCCTCCCGCGGTTCGCGGGACATTCCCTTATATATGAACAGCTACGACATAGCCGTCATTGGCGGCGACGGCACAGGCCCGGAAGTCACCCGGGAAAACACCAAGGTGCTCGATGCCGCCGGGCAGAAGTTTGGTTTCAACCTCAACTACACCGAGTTCGACTTTGGGGGCGATCGCTACATACGAACCAACGAGGCGTTGCCTGACAGCGCTGCGGACGATCTGCGCCAGTTCCCGGCGATTCTGCTAGGGGCGATCGGTCACCCCGACGTCAAGCCGGGCATCCTTGAGAAGGGCATCCTGCTTCGGTTGCGCTTCGAGTTGGAGCAGTATATCAACCTTCGCCCAGTCAAACTATTTGATGAGCGCTTTTGCCCGCTAAAAGACAAGAAGCCTGAGGACGTAGATTTCGTTGTTGTGCGGGAAAATAACGAAGGGCTATACACTGGTTCAGGTGGATTTGTGTTCAAGGACACACCTCATGAGGTCGCCATCCAGGAAAGCGTAAACACCCGCCGCGGCGTCGAGCGTTGCTTGCGCTACGCGTTCGACTACACCCGTAAGCGCAACAAAGAGAACAAGCTTACCCTCTGCGGCAAGACTAACGTGTTAACTTATGCATTCGACCTCTGGGAGCGTGCATTCAACGAGATCGGTGACGCCGACTACACTGACATCACGCGCGACTACGCTCATGTGGATGCCACCACGATGTGGTTTGTGAAGAATCCAGAATGGTTTGACGTCATTGTGACCGACAATATGTTCGGCGATATCATCACTGATCTCGGTGCGATGGTGCAGGGTGGCATGGGTATCGCCGCCGGCGGCAATCTGAATCCGGAGGGGACCAGTATGTTTGAACCGATCGGTGGAAGCGCACCAAAGTACACTGGACAGAACGTGATCAACCCGTTGGCGGCCATTTGCTCCGGCGCTCTCATGCTAGAGACAATCGGCGAAGACGAAGCCGCCAAGGCAATCGAGGACACCGTAATCACCATCACACGCGAGAAACTCAAGGACTTGGGTGCCGGTCGAATGGGGCTCTCCACCACCGAGGTCGGCGATCTGGTGGCTTCCTCGCTATAAGCTAACTGATATCTTTACTTTCGAGAACCGGTTCATACCGGTTCTTTTTCGTACTATTGTCCATCCGCTAGGCCAAGTGGGATTGCAACTTTGCCAAGCTGTTCCTATGCTAGCCCCGCCCCTTGGCTGATTAGCAAACCGTAATCTTATGGAAAACACCGGTTCATTCTTAACCACACTCGACTTCGTCGTTTTCTTTGGGTCCCTGATTGGGGTCATGGCACTCGGGTTGTGGGCTGGTCGCAATGAATCCAGCACAAAGGAATACTTTTTGGCTGGTAGAAACGTCCGATGGTGGGGTGTTGCGGGCTCCATCTTTGGATCGAATATTTCAGCCAACCACATGGTGGGGATGATGGGGGTAGGCTTTACATTGGGATTTGCAGAAAGCCATTTTGAGATTACCGCCATCGCCGGGTTGTTGCTGTTGTGTTACTGCTTTTTGCCGGTCTATCGTAAGCTGAACATTTACACGCTCAGCGATTACTTGAGTCGCCGATACGATGATAAAAGTCGAGTGGCTTACTCTATCATTATGGTTTTGATCATCACGATGGTGATGATGCTGCCTGCGTTTTACATCGGATCGCGTTCAGTGAACTTTTTACTGGTAGACCAGGAGCACATCAACGAGGTGCTCAAGGCTAGCGCAGGCGGCGAGGCGCAGACCATTCAAATTGACAAGACCTACTATATTCTCGGGGTGCTGATCATGGCTTTGGTTACCGGAGTGTACACAATTGTCGGGGGGTTAAAGGCAGTGATTGTGACGGACGTCCTGCAGTCAATTCTAATGTTGGCTGGCGCCTTGATCGTGGCTTGGTTCACGTATGGTGAGGTTGGCGGCTGGGGAGGCATGCGGGCTCTGGATGCGGAAGGGAAAGACTTAGTGCATCTGTATTTACCATCTGACCACCCACAAAGGCCATGGAGCGGAATGCTCAGCGGGCTGATGGTGCTGCATTTTTATTACTGGGGCGCAAATCAGTTCATCGTGCAGCGGGCACTAGCAGCGAAGAGCGACAAGGAGGCCCGGGCGGGGATCATCACCGCTGGGTTTGCGAAATTGCTCATCCCGTTCATCTCGATCGGCACCGGGATTGCGGCGTACTACGTTTTTGCTGAGAGAATGCCAGGAGTGCAGGTGGACGGAGACACGGCCTTCCCATTGCTCTTGCGCGAAGTTGTCGCACCGGCTGGCATCGCTGGCTTGGTGGGGTTGGTTGCGGCCGGCTTGATAGGGGCTATCTTGTCTAGTGTCGACTCGATGATGAACTCAGCAGCGACTCTGATCACGTTTGATTTCTACAAACGATTTATCAACCCACAAGCAACCGATAGGCAGCTTATCCGAATAGGTCGGGTGCTGATTGGGGTAATGGTGGTTGGTTGTGCTTTGCTGACGATTGCAGTATTCGATCCGAATACAAAACAGCTCTTTTTCACCTACGTCGCATCGCATCA
>ENA-UPTF01000803-UPTF01000803.1-marine-metagenome-genome-assembly--contig:-NODE-803-length-21169-cov-2.948085_pt1 | contig 21169 bp, 16 predicted proteins | sample MGYA00238166_ERZ767019 | MGnify/ENA primary metagenome ERZ767019 (study PRJEB28930, sample SAMN06266391) | marine metagenome | isolation source: Sea water from 250 m depth | place: Atlantic Ocean | study... | reverse complement strand
ATCCATCATTCGAAGGTAAGTTTGTACGCTTCGATAATGTTCGGGCCGAGCCCCGCCCGGTCCAAATTGGAGGTCCCCCTATCGTTGTGGGTGGATCGAGCGATGCCGCCATTCGCCGTACGATCGAATACGCGCAAGGTTGGTACGGCTTTGCGCTCAATGTCGATCAGACGCGCGATGTCTTGCGACGGCTGGAAGAGGCCGGCGCAAACGATATCGAGATCAGCGTGACTCCCTCCGTGCCCATCAATGACGACACCGTTCAAGCATTCGGTGATATCGGCGTCGATCGCCTTATTTCACTGGTGTCGCAACGTTCTGTCGAACGTGTGCAAGAGACCATTGATGCTATATCGGTGTATGCGTCTTGATGGCCAGTTGTTGAAAGGATTTTTTCGTTCCGGCTCGGATTCCCGGACAAATCCTTAGCAAGCCAGGTTGCAATCGATAGCCGGATCAAGAGGTACCATCAACGACCATCGAACTCGGGCAAACGTTTCTCGACAAAAGCTTGTGCCGCATTCCGATGATCCAACGTATCAAAAGTCCGCGTCATGTGATCCGCCTCAAGGTCGAGAACGTCGGCTAGCGAGCCATCTAACGCCTTGTTGAGGTTCTTCTTCATGTACTCAATAGCGATCGGAGGCAATGCCGCTAAACGTTCCACGTACGCCTTGGCTTTTTGTTCGAATTCCGCTTCCGGATAGACCTGATTAAGCATGCCCAGTTGCAACGCCTCGGGGGCAAGAATGATGTCCGCAGAAAAGTACAATTCACGTGCCTTAGCGGTCCCCACGAGTTGAGTGAGAAAGTACGATCCACCGTAATCACCCGACACCGCAATCTTTGAAAATGCCGTCGTGAGTTTCGCGGTCTCTACGGCGATACGAATGTCGCATGCTAGTGCAAACGACAGACCACCACCCGCGGCAGGACCGGAAATCACCGCAATGGTTGGTTTTGGCATCTCGTGTAAATGCTGTACCAATTCGGTACTCGAGCGAAGACCTTCCACCCGATCCTCAAAACTCGGCCGTTGAGCCGCCTTAGCATTGGCCCCCGCGAACCCTTTGACGTCTCCACCAGCGCAAAACGCCCCGCCGGCTCCCGTAAGCACGACGACGCGTACTTTAGGATCACTGGCGAGTCGGGGCATCGCTTCCTCGAGCCCTGCCATCATGCTCGGCGAAAGCGCATTGCGCGCCTCCGGTCGGTTCATCGTTAAGGTCGCGATCCCCCGATCAATCACCTCGAGTAAGTGATCACTCATCAGAACTCAACCCAAGTTTTCCTACAGACACTCGCCCCTCCCGAATCCCATCCGACCAGTAGAAGACGATACCCGCAGCAGCCCCGACCGAAAAGGTGTTCTCGTAGCGCGAGTGCTGGCACTTCTCTCCGATCACAACAACGCTTATGGTGTTTGAATGCGCCCGCGTTGGTCTTTAGTTCTTCTTGGTCTCGTGATTTCCGCCGGGGTCTCGGTGGCGGACAACCGACCCAACATTGTTCTGATTCTCGCAGACGACTTGGGATTTTCTGATGTCGGTGTCTACGGCAGCGAAATTGCCACGCCGAGTATCGATACCTTGGCCAAACGGGGGATCGCTTTTACAAACTTCCACACTGCCGCCAGTTGTGCCCCGAGTAGGGCAATGCTCCTCACGGGTGTCGATTCGCATCGTGCCGGGGTTGCCAATATCCCAGAGGCCATACCCCCCGAGCAGGCCCATAGCCCAAGCTATCAGGGATCACTCAGCCCCAAGGTGGTCACCATCGCGAAGCTACTTTCGGATGGAGGCTACCGCACCTACATGGCGGGTAAATGGCACTTGGGGCTAGACCAAATGCCCAACTCACGCGGATTCATACGATCGGTCTCACTCGCGGACACCGGGGCTGATAATTGGGAACAAAAACCGTACTTACCACTCTACGACGAAGCTCGCTGGTTCGAAGACGACGAGCCATTGCAACTCCCGGACAATTTTTATTCTTCCGAATATCTCGTCGATCGTCTCATCGAGTTCATCGGTGACGCGTCAAGCGATCAACCTTTTTTTGGCTACCTCTCTTTTCAAGCAGTTCACATCCCTGTGCAAACGCCGCCTGAATTTACCGCCAGATACAGCCACCGTTACCAAGATGGCTGGGACGCGGTTCGAACCACGAGATTTCAAGAAGCTATTAAACGAGGAATCGTGCCCCCAACGACTCGATTGATCGACATGCCGACGACCCGGGAATGGAACGAGTTGTCTACGGTGGAACAAGAACGCGAGTCAAAGCAAATGGCCGTGTATGCCGGCATGGTGGAAGCCATGGACTACCACCTCGGCCGTTTGATTAGTCACCTCGAGCAGACCGACCAATACACCAACACACTTTTTATCGTCACCTCGGATAACGGTCCTGAACCTTCCAATCCCGTGGCGCTGGCCGGTCCATTGTTTGGATGGTGGTTACGGCTGAACGGTTACCACACGGACATTGAACGCCTTGGCGAACGCGGCAGTTTTAATGTTCTGGGGACCGACAACGCATCGGCCGCCGCTTCTCCGTTAGCGTTCTACAAGTTTTACGCTGGCGAGGGAGGTATGCGCGTTCCACTCGTGATTTCCGGGCCGTCGGTAGTCGGCCTATCGAGGCTGTCCCACGCTTTTACCTACGTCAAAGACCTCGCCGCGACAATTCTCGACATCGCGAACATTGAACATCCGGGATCGCGGTACCAAGGAAAAGATATTGAGCCGTTAACGGGCAAGTCGCTACGACCCATTCTACAAGCCCGAACCGAACGCATACGCGATGACTCGGAAGTGACTGGTTACGAGGTCGGCGGTAACGCCGCCCTCTTTCAAGGCGACTATAAAATCGTCATGAACCGACCGTCAGTTGGCGACGGTCAATGGCACCTATACAACATTGCGGAAGATCCGGGCGAATACCAGGACCTTGCGCTCGAACTGCCCGGGCGTTTTCGTCGGATGCGCGATGCGTACGACAGCTACGTTGAGGACAACGGCGTGCTCCCGATCCCGAATGACTACGACCAAGTCCGACAGGTGGGGGTCCGGGGGTATCAGGCTCTCGGCAAGCGATACGGTGGGTTTGTTGCGTTGATCGGCCTCATCGTCGTTGGTTGTTGTTGGTCGCTGGGGTCCCGTTTCTTTCGCCCAAGAGCGTCCTAACGCCCGTGGAAATCGGCCCAGGTCGCTGCTAGGGTCGGTCGCATGAATACGCTACATGACGCAATCGCGTTGCTAGAGAATGGCGATTGGAAAGCTGCGCACACGATTGTTCAGAACGACGATTCAACCCCCGGAGCATGGGCACACGGTATCGCGCATATGCTCGAGGGCGACTTAAGAAATGCACGATATTGGTACGCTCGCGCTGAGCGTGAACTCGCGGTCGACGCACAAATCGATGATGAAATCGCCAAGCTGAAGGCCTCAATCGCCGACGACGCGGAGTCCAGTTCCGTCTATTGATCCGCAACGCGTTTAACGACGCGTGTACCAGCAACCCAGTCGTGCAAGCAGCGTTGATCTTTCCGAAAGATAAAACAAAAATCGATAAGCACCAGCAACCACATCGGCTCCCAAATGAATCCCACCGCGATGACCACGACGGGTATGAGTGCCCTGACGAACAACAGTTTCCAAAAGCTCGCGCAGTTGCCCGTTGGGTGATCCACGATCATGAGACTCATCGCGGCTTTGCCCGCGGTCTGGCCTCGGGTCCACAACAACCAACCATTCAGTATCAGGTAAGCCGGTAGTCCGCAGAGTACGGCATTGACCGTGGACTGACCGACGTTCGCGTAATCCTCAGCGTGTTCGAGGACACCTGTCACGAGAATCACAAGTAACGTCACTACCGTGATCAATGCCCAATCCAATCCAGTCGCCGCCATCCGCTGCATACGCAGTTCACCGGAAACCGAGTCGTTCACGGTAGCGTATCCGGTTTTATTTGAAAGACCAGGAGCGCATTGCCGCCTCGTTGTCCGAAGTTGCCGTACCCCGATGCGACGATCAGAAGATCATCCGCGAGCATCGGACCGTGAGCGTCAAACGCGCCACCCTCGGCATAGCTTCGACCTTCGTCGTCTTGCTGGGCCCAGTCACCATTCACCACGTCGTATTGTTGCCAACTGTCATGTTGCCAGCGTGTTTCGCCGGTGCTGACGTCAAGCGCCCAAAGGCGACCATCCAAATCGCCGAAAAATACCAAGTCTCGACTGGCGACAATGCCACTTGAAATCCCGCCACTACACCCCACACAGCCTCTGCTTTCTATGATCCGACTCCATCGCGTTTCACCGTTTGCCATCTCTAGCGCGTGCAGACCGGGGGCCGCTTGGCCCTCTCCTGTCCCAGTTTCCCGATCGCTAATGGGAACAAAAACGAGCTCGAGTTCAGGATGAACCGCCATGCCGAAGTGCACGCCACCGAGTAAACCCCCACGGCCTATACGCTTGCGCCACACGTGCTCCCCCTTGTCAGGATCTAACGCGTGTACGTCCCCAGATTTTTGGCCCGCGAAGAGGAGTTCGCGACCATCTCGCAAAGTCGACAAGATGGGTGGCGCACCGAAATCGTGATCAGGACCCACGGGATCCGGACACAACGGGTGACCGGGGATACCACAACCCATGCTGTATGCGTCGTTGGCAGTTGCTTGCATCACCCACCGAACGTTGCCATCGCTCGTATCAACCGCGAAGATCGCGTCGCTGGTCGCACTAGTCGGGTGGCTATAATTTTGACCGGTCCCAAAAAAGACCAGACCACGTTTTGCATCAAGCGTCGGAGCACCCCATACGGGCGCTCCACTAGGACCGTAGTGCTCGACAAACAACCAGTGGCGGCCCGTCCTTTTTGGTGGATCGCTTATCGTTGGCGTATACCACTTCTTGGCTCCGGTCGATAAATCGAGGGCTCCCATAGCACCGCTCGTCGTGCAGCACCCATACCACGGTAAGATCGTGAGACCCATTTCCACGGATGAAATGGGTACGAAGACATTATCTCCGTCCACAAGAGGCGAACCAGAATACATCGGGATCGGATGATCCTCGGTAAAGCTATAACGCCAAATGTGAGTACCATCTCTCGCATCCACCGCGAATATCCCGTTCTGCCGTACGCCAAAGACAAGAACGTCCCGACCGTCTGGCATGCGGGCGGGCGAAATCGCGGTCGATATTTCCACTCCCTCAACCGGGCTCGTCCAACGGGTACACCCGGTATCCCGATCAAGAGCGACCAATCCGCGACCACTGTCCCCAAAAAAAATCGTATCTTCCGAGACCAACGGGTACGAGCGTGGTGTTTTCTCCGCTAGTTGATATACCCATTTCAGTTCGAGTCGATCGATGTTATCCGCCGAGACCGAAGTACGTTTAGGGCCTTGGTAACGCTGGTTCGCACTGTCGATCCCCCAGCCCGAAGAATAAAAATCCTTAAGCCCAGGTTCGGTCGTCTCGCACAAGCCGCCGTGAGCAGTAAAACTACCAAAGACCGCCAGACAAACGGCAAGCGACCATCGCTTCGTCAATCGAACTGTCCTTAAGGGCTTTGACACAACCAACATAGTCCACGCTGACCGGTAGTTCATGATAGATCAAAATCGACAGACGAGCCCTCGGGCCGCTCTACCATCCGGCGTGATTCGCTACGTGACAAGGCGTTTCAATGCCGTTTAACGGCGCACAGCACGAGTAGAGGTGTCCTTCGCTAAACGCGGAAATTCTTCAGACCGCTTTCTACGTCGTTCTAGTTGGGCTCTCTGACGATGGCTGTTGATCGCTTAACTCGACGAAACCTCGTGGGGACTGTGTTGGGGATCGACAGGTAATGCGTGTGAAGACTTCACAGCTTTAAGACTAAACGAAGATTCAACATGTTGAACGCCGGGAAAATTGAGGATGTCCTGCATGCAGAGTGCAGCGAAATGATCCATATCCCGGGCGACAACTTTCATCAGAAAATCAAACCCACCACTCATGGCATAACATTCGGTAATGTGCGGCTCATCTTCAACACACTGGTGGAAGTCGTGGCGGCTTGATTGTTTCTCCATTCGAACACTGACAAATGCTGTCACTTGAAGTCCAAGCTTGATCTGATCGAGCAACGCAACATAGCCTCGAATCATCCCTGACTCTTCCAAGAGTTTGACTCTCCGGAAGGTAGGCGACTCCGACAATCCAATCGTTTCGGCGAGCTGCACGTTTGGCATTCGACCATTCTGTTGAAGCGCTTCCAGCAGTTTCACGTCGATTCTGTCCATTGACATATTTACTCAAAATATTTATCTATATTAGAAGAATACGCTTCTTTAATTCCCTAACGTAGTGATAAAAAAGAAATATTTCGTGTTCACGAGACTATGATTGACTCACATTTTTCTAGGAAATAGGTAGCAGCGTGGACAATCCAATGGGTCTGGACGGCTTCGAGTTCGTTGAGTTTTCAGCGCCGGAGCCTGGCCACCTCGAAGCGGTTTTCACTCAGTTAGGTTTTACGAAGGTCGCAGAACACCGATCAAAAGCCGTCCACCTATGGCGCCAGGGCGACGTCAACTTTATTATCAGCTATGAACCTGGGAGCCTCGCCTTCTACCATGCGGAGGAACATGGTCCCTGCGCGTCTGGACTCGCCTTTAGAGTCAAGGATTCTCAGCTTGCCTACGAGCGTGCAATTGAACTTGGCGCACAGCCAATAGACATTCCCACCGGCCCGATGGAACTTAGGTTACCCACCATCAAAGGAATAGGCGGCGCGCCGCTCTATCTGATCGATCGTTACAAACCCGGCAGCAGTATCTACGACATCGACTTTGAATACCTGGCGGGCGTAGATCCCTATCCCGAAGGATTAGGCCTCAAAGTCGTCGATCACCTAACCCATAATGTTTATCGAGGCAGGATGGATTACTGGGTGGGATTTTATGAGAAGTTCTTCAACTTCCGAGAGATTCGGCATTTCGATATTAGGGGAGAACAGTCAGGGTTATTGTCTCGCGCGATGACCGCACCGGATAACAAGATTCGGATCCCTTTAAACGAAGAAGGACGTGGCAACAGCGCGGGTCAAATTGAAGAGTATCTCCTCCAATACAACGGCGAAGGCATTCAACATATCGCCTTTGCAACGGAAGACCTTATCGAGACGCTGGACAAACTTATCGCCTCGGGCGTGACGCTGATGACTCCGCCACCTGATGACTACTACGACAAGCTCGAAGAAAGACTGCCAGGACACGGCGAAGCCGTGGAAGAACTGAAAGCTCGTGGAATTCTTCTCGATGGCACGACCGAAGATGGTTCTCCCAAGCTGTTGTTGCAGGTATTCACCGAAACAATGGTTGGCCCAATATTCTTCGAGTTTATCGAACGCAAAGGTGACGAAGGCTTCGGCGAAGGCAACTTCCAGGCACTCTTTGAATCCATGGAACGTGATCAGATGAATCGCAGCGCGCTGGAAGCAACTGCATGAGCTTGAAGAAGATTCATCATGTGGCTTATCGGTGTATCGACGCCAAAGAGACGGTGAACTTCTATCGTGATCTTCTCGACATGGAATTCAAACTCGCCATCGCTGAAGACAAGGTTCCGTCAACCGGCGCGCCGGATCCGTACATGCACGTGTTCCTTGATGCCGGTAATGACAACGTACTCGCCTTCTTTGAACTGCCTAATTCACCGGAGATGGGACGAGACGAACAAACACCTGAATGGGTTCAGCACATTGCATTTGAAGCCACTAGTTTCGAGGAACTGACTCGTTACAAGAAAAGGATTGAAGATACCGGCATAGAGGTCATTGGACCTGTTAATCATGGCATCTTTGACTCGATTTATTTCTTTGACCCAAGCGGCCATCGACTCGAATTGGCAGTGAACAAAGGCACGGAAGAACAGATGCAACAGTTGAAAGATAGTGCAGACGAAATGCTTGAAGAGTGGTCGGTTACCAAGAAAGCACCGCAACACGCGTCCTGGCTGCACAACTTGAGTTGACCTATGACACTGAATCCTACCCCTGATCGTGCGTTAACAAACTGTTTACGTCTGTAAGTTTGGGCGCGCTTGTGTCAACACTTTCCAACACTACTAACGAGCCGCGGCTTTCGCTGCTGATTGAACTTTCAGATAAAGCCGGAGCATTACACTCGACCTTAGCGCCATTTGCGGAATATGGCGTGAACATCACGCACATCGAATCTCGGCCCATACGTCGAGATAGCTTTAATTTTTACGTCGACTGTGAGGGTGTGCGAGGGGACCGAAATATTGAAGCTGTGCTTGCGGCATTAGAAGAAAAACAACTCAACGTACTGATTCTTGACTACAAGAAAGTGCCTTGGTTTCCCCGACAAATTGTCGAACTAGACCTGATTGGCGACCGTATCCTGCAGGCCAAGTCAGGACTTGACTCGGATCATCCAGGATTCAAGGACGCGAAGTATCGCGAGAGGCGTGCTCAAATTGACGCCCTAGCGAGAGGCTTTGTACACGGTCAACCAATACCCATGGTCAAGTACACAGCAAAAGAGCTCGAAACATGGTCGAAGGTTTTTCTCAACCTCCGTGATCTCCATCGGTTATACGCATGTCCAGAATACATACGAGTATTTGAAGTCATGGAAAAAGAGTGCGGTTATTCCGAGAACAATATCCCTCAGGGGCGTGACGTGAGTGCCTTTCTGCAACTGCGAACAGGATTCAGACTGCGGCCAGTTTCCGGTCTATTAAGTCAACGAGATTTCCTTAACGGCTTGGCTTTTCGTGTTTTCTTTTGCACGCAATACGTTCGGCACCACTCGAAGCCGTTTTATACACCTGAGCCCGACGTGTGCCATGAATTAATTGGCCACGCGCCTATGTTGGCGGACCCATCATTTGCCGATCTATCCCAGGAGATCGGGCTGGCGAGTCTCGGTGCCAGCGAGCCAGAGATCGAGCGCCTTGCCAGATGTTATTGGCATTCGGTCGAGTTTGGGTTAATCGAAAACCACGGCCAGCTTAAAGCCTACGGTGCGGGATTGCTTTCAAGTTACGGCGAATTGAAAAAAGCCTGCTCGCACAATAGAACCGCCAACGACCTTGAGCCAAACAAAGCACTACAGCCGTGGAACCCCTCAGTAGCCGCGTTGCAAGAATACCCGGTCACTGACTATCAACCGGTCTACTTTGTGGCGGATTCGGTACCAGACGCAATGGTCCGAATGCGCGAATACTGTCGCCACGTTCCACGACCGTTCCACGCGCGATACAACCCCACTACAGAACAGATATGGATTGATCGTGCCGTTGTTCGAGAGCCTAACCGCGAAGATTGAATTCGCGCACACCAGTCCGCGACTTCAACCGGATGAAAACACGGGATTTGATGGATGCTTCGCCTGCGAGGCGAGGGTCACGGGCTCCCTCGAACCTTCCTTATCACCAAAGTCCCGGGCTTCGTAGTTTGGAAGAGACCCTCGCTCGACTCGCTCCCGCAAGCTGCTTCAAGCTCGAGACCGTATCGTCCCAGCCGATGCAGGCATCCGTAATACTGCAGCCGTACGCGAGCTCTTGACCTGTACCGATCGGTTGATTGCCTTCGATAAGATTACTTTCAAGCATGACTCCGAAAATACGGGTCTCGCCACGTTCGACCTGCGTACATACATCCTTACAAACAGAAAGCTGCTGGCGATAATCTTTACCACTGTTGGCATGACTCATATCGATCATAACCTTGGTTGCAAGTCCCGCCTGCTCGAGTAACCGGCTCGCGTAATGTACGGAGGGATTGTCGAAATTCGTTTTTCCGCCACCGCCACGAAGGATCAGGTGACAATCACCATTTCCCGACGTCGTGAACTTCGCCGAATGTCCGCGCTTGGTCACCGACAAAAAAATGTGTTCGTGGTTTGCTGATTTAATGGCGTCCACGGCGACTTGAATCGACCCATCGGTACTGTTCTTGAATCCCACGGGGCACGATAGACCCGAAGCAAGTTGGCGATGGACCTGACTTTCCGTAGTACGCGCTCCGATCGCCCCCCAACTAACGAGATCGCCCAAATATTGCGGCGTGATAGGGTCAAGGTATTCAGTCCCCGTCCCGAGACCCATTTCTGCGACATCCCTCAATAACCCACGCGCCGTTTTTAGGCCCGCGTTGATATCGAAAGACCCATTCAAATGGGGATCGTTGATGAGACCCTTCCATCCTACCGTGGTACGGGGCTTTTCGAAGTAAACCCTCATGATAATGAGAAGGTCATCGACATGGGCTTGAGATGCTTCGAGAAGCCGACCTGCGTATTCCCGAGCGGCATCCGGGTCATGGATAGAGCATGGGCCCACAACGACGAGCAATCGTCGATCTTCCCCTTTTAGGATTTGACTGATGGCTCCCCGCGTCTCGTAGACAGTGCGCGATGCGGTATCCAACATGGGTTGTTCGGCGATCAAGGACTCGGGGGCGATAACCTCTTCCGTCCCTGTGATTCGAACATCGTCAGTGAGGTACTTCACGACCGGTTCCGTTGCGCTATAGGCTTTATCAACATCGGCGCGTTGCTTAAACGTCCGCGTGGATATCAAAAACCCGATTCACGAGATCACCGTCGAGGTATGGTCCCAGCGCTTCCAATAATCCGGTCTCCATGCGCCAAGCCATATACGCTTGTTGGTCTTCAACGCTATTCCAACGTTCGACCAGACACACCACGGACTTTTCTTTTTCGACATACGTCTCGACACTTTCACAGCCCTTGTAACTGCGTGTCTCAACAAGCGCTTGCTTCATAATCCCAAGATACTCGTCTAACTTATCGCTTTTGATCGGCATCTCAAGCGTGATCATCACACTCATATCACTCCCCTCCCCTCGGTGTTGTCATCGGTTGGTCCGATCTGGACCGAGCCGCGAATTGTTGTCCTTTACGCCCTAGAAAGAAAGAACCAGCATCTGCTCAGACACTGTGCTGATCAATAAAGCAAAGTCACCTCTGCTCCCATCTATTCATCCTATCCACCAAGCACGCGGACGTTACCGACGAAATCCGCCGATATTATTTTCTCTTTTATCTTTATATTTCAATATTTTATGAATTACTTGTAAAGTATTTAGGTAGAGAAACTTCACGCCGTCTGAATGGGAAGCTCTAACTGTCTCGTCGTCACTTTCGTGTTGCTTTCGCGAGCTAATGGGACATCGGGAACAAACCGATAATCGGGGTTCTCGCGAACCCGTCGACGAATCTCAAAGAGTTCCCTCCAAGTCGCAACAAGGCCGTGGTTCGCGGGGGGCAAGTCGTGGGCAATCGCCGCCCTGAGTTTCGGTAGATTGTAGAAAGGTACCGCCGGAAACATGTGATGCTCTAAATGGTATTGCATATTCCAGTAATAGAACGCCGGCAACCACGAACAGGTGAACGTCCGCGTGTTGTAGCGAAAGTCTGGCACGTCCGAATTTAGACCGTAGTGTTGAGGAATCCCACATAGAAACCCGAGCCAGCCGCAATAAAAGGTGCCGAAAGTAAAAACGACGATCAGAAACCAATGACCGGTGACGATAAACGTCGCCGCCAAGATGCCGTGTCCAGTAAGTAATATCCGAGCCCAATTACGATGTCGTCGACGTACATCGGGGTCGGTTTCCGGGAGCACGTGGTTGTACCATCGACCATGTACATGGCCATTGGCGTGCCGCCAAACAAGTTTCAACTTCTGCCACGTGGCGGTTGGATTAAAAATCAACAACCGAAACCAATTTTTCTTTCGCTCGATCCTGGTTTGTGCGAGGAGGGCTAACGGAACTTCGCCATCGTATGCTTCATGACACGTCGCCCCATGGTGGGGCGGATGGCTGCCTCGATACCACAAATAGTCCGACCAACTGATGAATGCGTAGATTCTTTCGAAAAACGCATTAAGTTGTTTCGACTTAAAGACGGTGCGGTGCATTAATTCGTGAACCGCAATCAACCCCATAAAAGGGCCCATCGTGCCGTGGACAAACAACGCCAGCAACAACAGAGGCAGCGTCCAATACCAATTGGACAGGGCAATATTTTGGAACGCGAAATACGCGAGTCCACCGGTGAGAAAGAAATAACCGAGGTGGCTTAGTGTTTGTAGCCAGCCGCGGAAGTCATTCCGCTGCATCAGTTCCGATAATAGCCCGGGGTCGATGGGCGATCGGTACCAGGAGATCTTGAAGTCATCGCTGAAACCAGGTTCTGATCGCGTCCGCGACACGGCGGACTCGGGGACGTTACGTAGACCCGACTTGTTCATCGGAAGCTAGTGCTAGTCAACGCATGCCATCGATAGGGCAGTCCGAGATTTCCACGAACACGCCCTATCGGCTTCTGGCACCAACAGGTCAATTATCCCCGTTGGAACTCGCGAATCACTTCCCCGGGACGATGTCCCGTGTATTCGCCGCCTTGGATCACCACTTGACCCGCAACCAGCGTCGCGTCGTAGCCTCGACTTTTGACGACCAAACGACCGCCGTTGTGCGGGAAGTCGTTGACGTATTCCGGGTGGCAGGACCCAAGCGCTTCGTAGTCGATGACATTAACGTCAGCGTGCCAGCCCTCACGGATGCACCCCCGCTCCTTCAAACCAAGCACCTCGGCCGACTTTCCTGAAATACGATGCACTGCTTCGGGCAGACTGTACACACCGCGATCCCGCGTTAGCTCGCTCAACAAAAATGTCGGCGAATCCGCGTCAGTAAACTGACCCACGTGTGCGCCCGCATCGCCCAGCATCGGGATCACATAGGGCAGCTGCATGTATTTCCACTGATTCTCCAATGCGCCGCCAAAGGCCCATAAATTCCAGAGTTCTCGCCCCTCGGATTCGAGCAAACGCTCGACATAGATATCGACGGGGTCCTTACCACTGGCATCTGCCAGTTGCTGCAAACTCCCTTTGCGATCGAGATCGTAATCGGGGTATTCGCCCAGACCCATGGGATGGAGGATTCGCGCGGTAGGGCCGAATCCACCCGCTTCCTTCGCCTCAGAAATCAGCTTTTCTCGTGTCGAAGGGTCACGCATGGCATCGACTCGATCCGAGATGGTCGGCAGTTTCATCAGTTCAATCCACGCAGGTGTGCGAAGAAACGACTGCTGTGCTAGCCCGAAAAACGAACCACTCGGACGCGTATGGCAGATCCCGGCAATTCGATTCCCTGCTTCGTTGTTACGCTGGAAAAATTCTTGCCATCGAGAAACCCCGCCATCGCCATCGCCGCCTGTACCACCCGAAAACAATACTTGGCAGCCGATTTCGGCACCGCGCTCAAACATCGCTTTTTCGACCTCGTAACGCGTCTGCATGTCCGGTGCCACTTGGAATAAACCACCACGTCCTCCGGCATCAACAACCGCTTGCTGAATGGCCTCTGTTTCAATGGGGTCAGCCCAGGTCCCGGGAGTTAAACGTCCATCAGGAACTCGGTGCCCCAAAAACCGTGATGTCGAAAAGCCAACGGCACCTTCGGCCACCGATTCTTCCACTAGCTGCACGATACGGGCTAATTCTTGTTCGTCTGCTTGTACGTCTTTGTCGCACGCCTTATCACCCATGGCCTCAAAACGGATAGCAGAGTGACCTGCCAGCGCCACGACGTTGAGTGTTGGCCGTAACGACTGAACGGTATCCAAATACTCTCCAAAACTTTCCCAGTTCCAGGGCAAACCATCAATGATCGCATCGGCTGCGATGTCTTCAACGGCCTCCATTAATTTAGCGAGATATTCGCTTTTGCCCGCGCTCACCGGCGCGAATGTAACGCCACAATTACCGATCAACGCCGTGGTAACTCCGTGGTAAGAACTCGGACGCATTTCCGGATCCCAGGCGATCTGGGCATCCAAATGAGTGTGCAGGTCGACAAAGCCCGGCGTGACAATTTTGTCCGTCGCGTCGATCGTCTGCCCCGCTTGTTCGCCTTCGAGGTTTCCTACCCGCGAAATACGACCGTTGTCGATGGCAACATCAGCCTGTCTGACTTCGTCCCCCGTACCATCGACCAGCGTGCCTCCGGAAATAATTACTTCGTGCGTCATTGCTCAGTTTCTCCCCTGCCCAACGTTCAACGTCCGACAAACTCGTTTAAGTCATGCTTTAGTGCGCGACAAAAGCCTGGTTACAACAAACCGCGTCGATCGGAGGCTCACACGCCCTTTCGTCGCGTCACATCTTACAGAAATCCGAAATTCCTCGCGTTCCACATGAGGCCCGTCCAAATACTAGGAGTTCGCAGCAACATTGGTTTGGATTAGCCGCGAGGCCACGAGGACCCTAACTCATTGTTTTTAATTTATTTATTACGCATTGGCTAGGACGATATGAATCTTCAAAACCCGAGTTCAGTGATTCCACCAGGGCCGGTCCGAAAACGCCCGCATGTCGATCTCGTGCGTCCAGGCAGACCGATGTTGTTGGGCTAAGTGCAAGTAGGTGTCAGCAATCTCGGCAGGAAGGATAAGCCCGTCGTGTTCCATCCCCCGAGTTTCTCGTAACTCTTGGAACCTTTCGGGACCTAACATTTTCCCGAGAGTATCCGGTGCGTCAACGGCCCCATCAATGATGATGTGGGCAACATGAATCCCCTTAGCAGAGAGCTCTGCGTTTAGCGTTTGGCATAGCATGCGTCGTCCTCCCATTGCGGCCGCGTGAGAATGCTGGCCCGCGTTGCCCCGCATCGCCGCCGTCGCGGACGTCACCAGGAGGGCACCGTTACCACGTGCCTCCATGTGCGGACTGACGGCGGACGCCAGCCGGAATAATCCGAATGTCCCCATGCGCCAACCCATTTCGAATGCCTTGTAGCTAGTGTCCTGCAACGCTCGGTCACCTATCTGTGCACCCAGGTTGTACACGGCAACGTCGATACCACCAATGTCCGACTCAATAGCGGCCACCCTCTCTTCGATGGCCCCATCGTCAACAGCATTAAGAAGAAATCCTGAAGCTTCACCGCCTTCGGCCTCTATCTCAGCCACCATCCTTTCGAGTCCCTCTTGATCCGTACGTCGGCAAAGACACGCGTGATAACCCTCTCGAGCAAAGCGTCGCGCCACGGTACCTCCGATGCCCGCGCCAGCACCGATCACCAAACAAACAGGTTTCATAATTGATCGACTCCTTCGTTACGTGAGACTCGGCGACCGCCCAATTTCTCTATACGGTCGTCAGCAGAAAGATACAAGAACGATCGACTTGGTGCAGACGATTTCGCCACACGATCGCCGCATTGATGTCGATTGGTTGCGATGAGTTGGGTGGATTATGCTCGGGCGGATTAGTTGACGAGAGGGCGGACTTGTTCGCGTCCGCGCTCGATTTTTTGGCGGTCGGCACGAAGCTGCAACAAGTCTTCGATGATGAAGCGAGTCAACTCCCAATCGGCTTCTACGACTTGCAGGCTCGATGCCCCCAGATCGTTCGTGGCGTTGACGTCGGCACCATGTTTTAGCATGACATTGACGGTCTTTGGATGTCCGAAAAACGCAGCGGTGATCAAGGGTGTTCCACCATCCCCACCGCGGATGTCGACGAAGGCTCCGTTCGTAAGCAACCAATCGGCGGCTTTGGCTTGGTCCAACATGGCTGCGACGTGGAGCGCGCTGTTACTGTTTGCATCGGTCGCATTGAGATTGGTTCCAGCTGCCTGATGTTCTTTCAACGCACCGATGTTGCCTGTCCTTGCAGCCGTCCAGAGGTCGACGGATGGTGGCGCGGCGCTGTTCGTGATGATTATGTTCAAAAGGTCGTCCCTGTTAGCAGACAACTCGGTATCCCCGCTCGGGACCTTATTCTTGTGCAGCAAATAAGCGGTAACGTTGGCCGTTTCTTCATCGCTCAAACTACCCGTAGCCGCTGGCGGCATGGTATCGCGGACGGTATTAACGATGTCGCTAAGCGATAAATTGTTCCAGCGACTAAGAAACGGCTTACCGATTAAGATCGTTGCTCTCTCGGCACCGCTTAGATCATCGAGGTGGCACTGTGTGCATACTTGCTGGTAGACGCGCTGACCCATTTTAGCCTGACTATCGGTGTATACGCCGTTCCAGATGGTGGTTTGCGGGGTGCTTGTTGTCTCTGCTTTGTCTTTTCTTGCCTCGGGTAGTGCATAGGTCAACAGCACGGTATTGGCCACTACCGAAACATACTGATTCCCATCCTTGCCCATGTAAGTGATCGGGTTTGCATTAATTCTTTGCTCGGTTTTGATACTCCACAGTTCTCGCCCGGTCTTGGTTTCAAAGGCGCGAAAGCGTTGATCGGTGGTGGCTCCGATGAAGAATATTCCGCCCGCAGTGGAAGTCGGTCCGCCCATATTTGCGCGGATGTCGCCGGTTTTTGTGCCTGGTGGAGTGCCCTCCACACTACCGAAAGGTATCTGCCAGGCGAACTCGCCAGTGTTCACATCGACCGCGGTTATCGTCGACCAGGGTGTTTTCCAGCAGGGCCAACCATCGACCGTAGCCGATTTCCATACATGGTTGTATAAAATGGGGGATTCTTTTGGGCCGACGTAAATGCCGGTCGCGCCTTCCTCTATGCGCTCAAGTGCGCTGATATAGCCACCATCTGTGTTGTTGACGATGTAGTACCCCAGGCTTGGATCAAATGTCGCACCGGTGAATTCGATGCCGCCTCCAGGATGGGCGAACATCATCGTGCCCTCCAGGGAGGGAGGAGAATAAGGGCCGCGATTGCGTCCGCCGTCATAGCTTTCAAACAGTTTGTGGCAGGCGGCGGTGTGCTCTGGTGTCAGTGTTGCGATATCGTCGGTGGTGAAGCCGATCCGTCCGAGCGGGGGTGGCTTAACAGGAAAGGGTTGGGTTGGCGAATAATATTCTCCAGGGACGGTCCCTGCAGGTACTGGACGTTCCTCTATTTCATAGATCGGTTCACCTGTGACTCGGTTGAAAATAAAGAGTAAGGGATACTTGGTTATGGCGGAAACGGCCGGGATCGTCTTACCGTCTTTCACCACATCGAACAGAACGGGTGCTGCTGGCATATCCTGATCCCACAGATCGTGATGAATCGCCTGGAAGTGCCATAAGCGTTTTCCCGTCATGGCATCCAATGCCACGATAGAGTTGGCGAATAGATTGTCGCCGCGCCTGTCCATACCATAGAAGTCGTTCTGAGCCGAGCCCAGCGGCATGTATAGGATGCCGCGTTCCTCATCGATCGCGAAGAAACTCCAGGTGTTGGCGCCGGTGGCATTGCGCCAGGAGTCATCGTGCCAGGTCTCATTGCCAAACTCCCCCGCGTGGGGGACGGAGTGAAACGTCCAGACATGCTCCCCGGTACGCAAATCCCAGGCGCGAGTGTCGCCAGCCGGTCCTTTTACCCCCGCCTCGTCGGCATTGTGAACGGGAGTGAACACTAAATGTTTGTAAATTCTTACGCCCGATCCGATGCCATAGTGAAGATTCGGGAAACCGTTCATTACGTCGGGTGTTTTTAGGTTAACCGTTCCATTGTTACCGAACTTTGGATTGGGGATGCCTGTTTTAGCATCGAGGGAAATCAGCTCACCTTCTTCGGTACCAAGAACAATCTGTGGAGGTATCGCGCCTTCACCAGGCCAGTAAGCCAGTCCCCGCATGGAACTGCCGGTCCAGTGTTTCTGGTGTTCCTCGGAATTCCAGTCTCCTGGAGCGGTGAATTCCCAGATAACTTCTCCGGTCTCTGGCTGTAGCGCTACCACGCGATAGTACGGAAAAGACAGGTAAAGTAGGCCATTGACCATTAGTGGGGTCGACTGGGCGCGCTTTGACGCCACACCCCTTTTCACCATGTTGTAGCGCCATACGGGAACTAGTGTTGAAACATTTTCCGCGTTGATCTGGGTCAGCAGGGAGTGACGCTGATTGCCCGCATCGTGTCCCCATGAAGGCCAATCGCCTTGTCCGTATACTGGTTTCACGGCGAGGCCCATTAGCAGCAGAATTGAAAACCATGGGGTGAGGTGCCGAAAAATCAGGAGCCAGTTATTGTTGCAGTTCGTCTCGACCATATACAAAAGTCCCAAGGTTCACATCCAAACCTACGCCTCTCGCCGAGACCTGTCATACCGTTCTTGCTAGTTGAAATGCGTTTTGAGCGACCCCCACCCCCCTTTTTACAGGATGGTGCTCGACCTAGACGCCTAACGGAGCGTCGCGTAGTTTTTGCAATAGTCCAAAACGCGTCCCATCCTATGATGAGTCGATCTGCTTGTGTTGTCCTTATCGCGCTTGCTTTATTGGGCGGACCGTCGGTACGCGCAATCGACACATTCGATATTGACGGTGACGGCACGAAGGACGCCTTGACCGACGGTTTACTTGTCCTTAGACACCTGTTTGGTTTTTCCGGGACCACGTTGACAGAAGGTGCGATCGCGGGTGACGCGAGCCGATCAACGGCGAGTGAAATCGAATCGTATTTGCAAACCGACAGCGTGTACCTCGACATTGACGACGACGGCACGACCGATGCGCTCACCGATGGACTGTTGTTGTTGCGTTATCTCTTTGGATTTACCGGGCAGACCCTCACCGAGGGCGCAGTGAGTGAGACGGCAAGACGGGCGAGCGCTACTGAAATTGGGTCGTATATAGATGCCGGACCCATCGACCCGGTCATTTTGTCACGCTGGACGATCGAGAGGGCCAAAGAGTGGCGCGATACCCACGGGTGGCTAATGGGAGTGAACTTCATCCCCGCCTACGCAGTCAACATCCTTGAAATGTGGCAGGCGGACACCTACGACGAAGCTGCCATCGACCGCGAGCTCCGATGGGCTGCGGGCATCGGCATGAACACGATACGCGTCTTCCTTCACGACGTGGTGTGGAACCAGGGGTCGGAAGCGTATCTCGACCGGATCGACAACTTCCTGGCCATCGCCGATAAACACGGCATCGGGACCACGTTGGTGATCTTCGACGGAGTGTGGGACGAGAATCCCTATGGAGCCAACGTCGAGACCGTTGCATATGGGGCCATGCCCACCGACCCCACCCAAGCTTATGAACAGCTAGAACCACGTGAACACGTCACGGCCTCGCGCTGGGTCCAGAGTCCAGGAGAAGCGATTCTCGGAGACCACGCTCGGCACGACGAACTTGAAGGCTACGTCAAAGGGGTCATTGAACGCTTTAAGGACGACCCACGCGTGATCATCTGGGACTTGTTCAACGAACCCGACGGTTTTGGCGTTTACGCCTATGGACTTTCGCCAGAGGACAAAGATGCTGGTGCGGAGGCCCTGCTTCGTAAAACCTTCGGCTGGGCCAGAGAGGTTGGTCCCTCGCAGCCTCTCACCGCTGGGGTTTGGCGAAACTTTCCCACTGCCGAGGGCGAGCGGCTCACGTCGATCAATGAATACCAGCTCGCCGTATCCGACGTCATCAGTTTCCACAGCTACTCCTCCCCGGATGGCGTCCAATACATAGTCGACGGTCTGAAGGAGTACGGTCGGCCCATAGTGTGCACCGAGTACATGGCCCGACAGATTGGGAGCACGTTCCAAGCTATCTCGCCGGTCATGAGAAAGAATGACGTCGGTGCCTACAGCTGGGGACTTGTCGATGGGAGAAACCAAACGAAATATTCGTGGGGCTCGTGGACGACCCAGGCAGCGGAAGACGCAGAGCCATGGGCTCACGATTTGCTCCATAACGATGGAGTTGGTACCCCCTACGACCAGCAAGAAACGGAACTTCTCAAACTGTTGGTGGAAGTCGAAGCAGACGACATCGTTTCCGTCTGGTCTCACGAGTTCTCCTCCGGAGAGGATGATCCCGCGACGGGTCTTGGCCCCGGCACGGGTCTTCAGACCGGCAACATGGTAGCGAGCGGCGCTCAAGGCTTCAGCAGCGGCGGGACGTGGTACTCGTCCGGCGGCGCTCTAAGCAAGACGATCTCAAGCTTGGGACTTCGCTACATCACGTTGTCGTTCGCAGCTTCAAAAGACGACGCCTCGACGTGCACGATCGACATTAGTGTCGACAGTGGCGCTTGGGAGAATATCCTTTCGGTCGGGCCCTATGAACCCGCGGCCGGCTTCGTCATGCTCCCGGAGTCTGCAGAAGGAGCCTATAGCGTCGAGATTCGCTGGGGATCGGCGGTCAACTTTTGCTGGATCAACAACGTCAACATCAACGCGATTGCAGTCAGCGAACGAAAGGCGTCTACGGACGGCGAGATTCACCAGAAACACTTCGACTGAAGGGACATACCCCCTAGCAATAACCAGCGCCACCGCCAGCGCCATCCCCCTTGATCCACTCTCAGAGTGGCAACTAATTTACTTTTTTGGGTCCCCCAGGGAAAATTTTTGCGCGGATTTTTCAAGCGAACAAAGTAAAGGGGTATGGCGCTTACCGAACTGGCCGATACCAAACACGTGGACTAGTATCGAATACGTAGATCGATTGGGGAGGATCGAGATGCGTATCTGGCTATTGGTGGTGGGCGGATCGCACCCAGGGTGCGCCTGAACGAACGGTCAAGGTGGCCCGGTGATGGGGGAAACTATGTCGAACGCCGAGATCTTCAGGTCCGGGGCTGAAAAATCCACGGCTCAAGTTGCGCAGGCGCTCCTGCGAGATGGGGTTGTGATCCTCGATGATGTCCTGCCGGCTGCGGTGGTAGATCGATTGAGCGAAAAGTTACAGCCGCACTTCGACACGTCGCAGTCGGGTGGAGATGCCTTCATGGATGCGGCCACTTCGACCGTCACGGCCTTCTGGGGAATTCATCCTGAATTCAGCGAGCAACTGCTGCTGAATCAGCGAATCCTCGAACTCGCCGACGCCGTACTCCTGCCGGAGAATCCCATGGCTGCCAGCACTGTCAGACCCGCGAAGGCTTCCTATGCCGCGCGGTTAGCAGACCCGGGCGACGGCTGTCTGCAGATCGTGTCCGAGGGCACCTGGGACCCCGCTCGCGGCCCCAACTGCCATCACTACCGCGTGAATGTGGGCGGCGCATTGCAGGTCTGGGGTGGCGGTACTGCGCAGCCCCTGCATCGAGAGATGGGTATTTATGCGCCGTATGTTCAATTCGATCCTGATTGGCCAGAGTGTATTTTGGCCGTCAACTGGGCGGGGACTGACTTTACGCACG
>ENA-UPTF01000801-UPTF01000801.1-marine-metagenome-genome-assembly--contig:-NODE-801-length-21195-cov-3.216356_pt1 | contig 21195 bp, 23 predicted proteins | sample MGYA00238166_ERZ767019 | MGnify/ENA primary metagenome ERZ767019 (study PRJEB28930, sample SAMN06266391) | marine metagenome | isolation source: Sea water from 250 m depth | place: Atlantic Ocean | study... | reverse complement strand
AATTGACTGGACGATATTATGAAAACATCTCTTTTATCATTTGTTCTTATTATCACCATTGTTGTCAGCTCTGTAGCATGCGGGGGTCAAGACAGACCAACCAAAGATGGGACATCAGGGCATCAAGAACGCGATCCAAGGCACGAGCGCGACATACGGGGAGATATGCAAAGGGCTGAAATGGAGCGGAGACGAGAAGAAGACCGATTTCGCCAAGAACAACACCGGATGGAACAAGGGCGTAATCGGCAGGAACTCCAAGATCGTATGAGGGACTCTAGAACTGAAATCAACCAAGCCAGGCAAGATATCACACAAAGAGAAACCGAACTTAGAAAAAAAACGAGACAAATCGCTGAACAACAATTGGCATCCATGACCGAACAAATCTCAGATCTTGCAAGCAAACTTAAAAAATTGGAAAGCCAAGCCAATACTTTGGCTGAAACCATAGCAATACTTGCTGAACGATCCAAAGAGATTAACTTGGGGAACGATAATTAGATATTCACAGCGCTCAAAAACATCGCGGAGGCAACTATATGTCAATATATCGTGTATTCCCTGATTCTGACGGAGAAAGTCATATCGAAGAATTGGATTTAGGAGAACAGGAGACCGTTCAGTCATTCATGGACGTCTCAGAGGCAGGGATACATAAATTTCAAGACCTGAGATCCATGGACTTTCACCCACTCCCGGAAAGGCGCCTAATCATACATTTAGAGGGAGAAGTAAAGATAGGCGTAAGCGATGGTAGTTCCCAAATATTTCGCCCGGGAGATGCCAGACTAATGGAGGATACATTCGGCAAGGGCCACACACATCAGGACCTTACTCCAGTTATCCAAGCCATGATAGTGTTGGGTGATTAAATACTGCCATTCCTAGATTACAGGAACTACTTCTAAGGAGTCCATTCAAACGCTATATTTGCATACCGCATGTGAATAGCACCACCAGGAGCGGCTAACGGTCCATTAGCTGCTAGAACCGCAATACAATGCTGTTCACCAGGTGAAGCATTATCTGTAATCTGAACTCTCTGTGGAACATTAAACCCCTGGATTACCCCACGGTCCCTGCTACATTCTCCATCAATCCAAATTTCCCCGTAGTCATCGACACACGTTTCAAATTGGACCCGTACCCCGGCAGTACTCCTACCACCAATCGTATCTGGAAAGGTAATATTGATCCTATACCATACGAAACTGAATCCATGGGAGATTCTCGCAGGTAATTCACCACAATATTCCCAGCCAGAGTCGTCATATCCTGGTAAACGTGCAGGGCTGCCTTCACCTTGGGCTGTCAAACCTTCATTTGGTTCACCCGGGATATACCCAATAGCGAACCGCCATCTCCCATTTATTATTGATTGACCAGATGGATCTTCTAGATCAACAGTTACTCTAGGCATTAAATGATCTCCTAATTTAGGTTTTCATTAGGACTGTAACTTAGGCAAATACGATGCGAGCGAATCACCACTGCACAAACATAGGCATAACTACATGAACATAATCTTCAGAGTCCACGGGACGGAATACTCCAGGACTTGACGGAGTTGTAGTCTCTAAAGCAATTTGCCCTCGTTCAAACACAGATAAGACCTCCTGCAGATACCTACTGTTGAATGCAATTTTACTTTCATCTCCCTCAATGCTCTCTACATCAATTCGGTCGTTATTATCTCCTACATCTTCTGAACGGGCTGAAATTAAAGCTTTACCGGCGGAAGATCCCGTATCTTCAGGAACGACCTCCACCCTTATTATATTACTTCCGTCCCTTGCAAATATTGCAGCACTCCTAGTCGCCCTTAAAAACTCTGACAGATCAAATATAGCTCGTGTCTGATACCCCTGAGGTATCAACTGATCATAGTTTGGAAATGATCCCTGAAGTAACTGTGAAACCAATTCTATATCAGGTAGACGAAACAATATTTGACCTTTACCCGGAGTCATCAATATTTCTACGGAGTCAGTCAGATTCCCCAATAAACGTCCTACCTCATTTAGCGTCCTAGCTGGGATTATTACCTCTACGTTCTGATCGACCTGTTCCGCCAACGAACCATGCTGAACCGCCAATCGGAACCCGTCTGCAGCCGCTAAAGTGAAATTCTTTCCGTCGAGACGAACCTCCACTCCAGTTAACACAGGGCGAGATTCTTCAGTAGCAGCTGCAAATGCCACACGATTAATAGCATTTTTCAATATACCCTGCTCGATTCTAGCGCCAACTCCCTCATCCACCGCGGGTATAGGTGGAAATTCGTCGGCATCAGCTCCATTGATTCGAGCTTCGGCGTTTCCACATTTTAATTCAAGGACACCTGATCCAGGCATCAACTCTAAACTGATATTCCCACTAGGTAGCGAGTTTACAAATTCAGACAATAATCGGGCAGGCACCGTAATAGCCCCTTCATCATCTACATCACCACCTATCCAGGTGGTGATTCCTATTTCTAAATTTGTAGCTGAAAGCTTTAGCCTAGACTTATCCGTAGTTAGAAGCACATTCTGGGTAATAGGGAGTGTAGATCTGTTTGCCACCGCCCGATTGACTATCCCTAGCCCGCGACTAAAATTCTCTTGGGTACATGTAAGCTTCATTTGTGACTCGCTGTTACTTCTAACGGAGCAACAGCCGTAGCTGTAATCCGTTTTACCTATTTAAGGTTAAAAAGTAGAGTTAGATTGTCATTATTACACCGCAACAGGCCAAAGACAACCAAACAGTAGTCTGTCCCTATCTCAATTATAAGAATCACCTCATTTGTTATAATCATTAAAATTCTGATCATATTCAATAAGAGATGCTAAATATATCAATCGGCAAGAGGAATTCATGACAGAACTACTTTTTCTTAAAGATAGCTATATCAAGGAATTTACCGCAAAGGTAACTGAGCACGTAGATGGCGGAATCATCGTAGACCGAACAGCATTCTATATTGGTGGCGGAGGCCAACCTTGCGATCACGGAATGTTGGTATCGGATGGGGTGGAATATAAAGTAACCAAAGTAGGCCGAGAAAACGGCACCCTAATTCATTACATAGAAGATACCCAACCAGATATAGGAACCAGTGTAACTGGGACTATCGATTGGGAAAGGCGATATTCTCTGATGCGTACTCATACGGCACTCCATATACTGTCAGGCATAGTTTGGAGGGATTTTGGCGCGAAAGTCACAGGTGGCGACATGCAGCCCGGTACTGCCCGTATGGACTTCGAGCTGGAGAATATCAGCACATCGTTTTCAGATGAAGTCTATGAAAAACTGAACCACGAAGTTGAACAAGCAAGACCAATTGAAGTCGGATTTTTGAGTCGCGAAGAGGCAGAATCGGAGCCTGACCTGATACGCACTAAAATTAACCTGTTACCACCGGAAATAACGGAGATCCGAACTATCGATATACGTGGCCTTGACTTGCAAGCAGACGGAGGGACACATGTTGCAAATACTCTTGAAGTTGGCCAGGTGAATATAATAGGACATGAAAGTAAGGGTAGAATCAACAAACGATTAAGAATTGCCCTCCAAGACTGACCTTATCTTTTATTTTCGGTCCACCTGATCCAAGGATCAGGTGGAGGATCCCTGAATTACATACATCTAGAATCATGGGTGAACTTGTTGTAGGCGAGTGGAGGTATACGAATAAATGTCAAAAATGATCTTCGGTATCGATGTAGGCGGAACCTTTACCGATATCGTCGTTATAACTAATGGCAAGTTGGCCATTCACAAGCTGTCCTCCACTCCCAGTGACCCCTCTTCAGGTGTAATACAGGGAGTCTCCGAAATATCAAATGGCCTCCATCCCGATCAATCTTATTCTGACGGATCTACCCAATTCGTACATGGTTCTACTGTTGCTACCAACGCACTTCTTGAAGGCAAAGGCTCTAAAACTGCGTTAATTACCACGTTAGGGTTCGAAGATGTGCTGGAAATAGGTAGGCAAGCTAGATCTGATCTCTATGACTTGAATCTCGAGAGATCTCCAGCCTTAGCCCCATGGGAATTGAGATTCGGAGTATCCGAAAGAATCGACCATACTGGAGCAATCATAGAAGACTTAACACCCGAATCTATGAAAACTTTAGTTGAACTGTTAAACGAAGCCCGAGTGGAGTCAGTTGCTATATCTACTCTCTTTTCATTCCTAAATCCAATACATGAGAATATGATCCTTGACTCTCTCTCCAAATTAGCCAATCCACCGTACACTTCCACATCTAGCCAAATATTGCCCGAATTTCGCGAATATGAACGAACCAGCACGGTTGTAGTGAATTCCTATGTTGGCCCAATAATGTCTGAATATCTAGGCCGACTTGAATCTTCTTTAAGCAAGGATCTTCGTATAATGCAGTCTTCAGGCGGCAGCATAACTACAAAACTGGCTTCGGAACAACCTGTAAGAACCATATTAAGTGGACCAGCCGGTGGTGTAGTCGGCGCTTTCCACACAGGTGTACAAGCAGGGTTTCCAGATATCATAACTCTTGACATGGGAGGGACTTCAACTGATGTATCTTTGTGCCCCGGACTGATAAAGCAAACCACCTCTGCAAACGTAGGAGGATACCCAATTGGGGTCCCGATGATCGAGATTCACACCGTCGGGGCAGGCGGAGGCTCTATAGCCCATATAGACTCAGGGGGAGCGCTGACAGTAGGTCCTGAATCCGCCGGAGCAGATCCGGGCCCAGCCTGTTACGGTATAGGTACAGACATTACCGTAAGTGATGCCAATCTGGTTCTTGGGAGACTCCAACCGGATCATTTCCTCGGCGGACAGATGACCTTAGATCTTCAACGGTCTAGTGAATTACTTGACAACCTGGCTAAGGAAATCGGCACTAACAAAGAAACCGCGGCACTTGGAATAATTCGAGTAGTAAATTCCAATATGGAACGAGCAATTAGATCAATATCCCTAGAGAGAGGCCACGATCCGAGGCTGTTCACTCTGATTCCTTTTGGGGGAGCTGGCCCTATGCATGCTTGTGAATTGGCAGAGGATCTTGGTATACCACGAATCCTAATACCCGAGCATCCAGGAGTTCTTTCAGCTCTAGGAGTTGCCATAGCCGATGTAGTTAAAGACTATTCTAGAACTGTTATGTTAAGAGGGGAAGACATAAACCATATCAGGCTCGAAGAGGAGTTCCATGGGATGGAAAATCAAGCTAAGGAACAATTTATCAGTGAAGGGTTCAACTCCTCGGATATAATTACCCACAGGTTAGTTGATACTCGCTACCTAGGTCAGTCTTTTGAGCTAACGGTTGGCTATCCACAAAGGCCGACACGTGGAGATCTTAGTAAATCTATCTCCAGAAGTTTTTACAACGCACATAAACAACGATTCGGATACGCTGACAAATCACAGCCAATTGAAATAGTAAATCTTAGGGTTCAAGCTGAAATACCTGTTGAAAAACCTGATTTAGAAAAAAAACCCTACGGTGGTCCCGATCCTTCGCAAGCTTCAGCAGGTTCCACCCAAGTCACATTCTCAACCGGAACCCAATTAGCTCATATGTATGATCGTTCCCTAATGAAGCCTGGCAACCACATAAAGGGGCCCGCACTGCTGTTACAAATGGATTCAACAATAGTATTATCCCCAAGATGGTCTGGAACAATCGACGAATTCGGGAACTTAATCGCAATAATTTCTTAAAATTATTTGGGAATCCATTAACAAACCCTAGGGAGGTTAGCTGTTACACCATGCCAGATACCACCTTGAACTTGTCGGACTTAACCTTGGTAGCTGTCTTTGCACACCCAGATGACGAAGGCTTCGGATGTGGTGGAACGTTGGCAATGTTAGCCGAAAATGGGGTCAAACTGACTCTGGTCTGCGTAACGAACGGCGATGTTGGTGAGATAAGTGACCCCAGTTTAGCCAGTCCTGAAACCTTATCTGAAGTCCGACAACAAGAACTCTACAGCGCCATGCGAGTCACAGGAATATCCGACATTAGGTTTCTAAATTACCGTGACTCTGGGATGGCTAGTACACCAGATAATGAGCACCCTGAATCTCTTAACATGGCTCCTGCTCATCAAGTCATGACCAAATTGGTCCAAATACTAGATGAAATAAAACCCGATCTGGTGTTAACACACGACCCAACCGGAGGGTATGGGCATCCAGACCACCTAGCAGTTAACAAACACACTACAACAGCATTTTATAATTCCCGTAACAGATCCCGGACCTGTTTATATTACGTATGTTTTCCGAGAACAGTTTTTCAACGTATGTGGCAAAGGATGACCGAAATGGGGATTGACCCTCCGTTCGCCAACCAGGATATCACTTCTATCGGGTCTCCTGATGAAGCCGTCACTATCACACTCGATGTCAGTAAGTTTGTAGAGACAAAAATCACATCATTGAACTGTCATCAAACACAAATGGATCCTAATGGTGCTATAAATCGATTGCCAAAAGATTTCTTATACGATGTGGTCAGTCAAGAATATTTCAGTTTAGTAGAACCCAGAAAATCGGCTGATCCCAGTGATATATTGGGATCAATTTAAAGTACGCATATAAGGGATATTAAGCAATGGTTAGGAGTATATTTTGGCGATCGATGCAATTAGCCTAGAAGTTTTCAAAAACCTATTTATCTCTGTAGCCGAAGAAATGGGAGTCGCATTACAAAGAACCTCTTATTCTCCAAATATTAAAGAGAGACGTGACTTCTCATGCGCGTTGTTTGATCCAGAAGGGCAAATGGTGGCTCAAGCAGCGCATCAACCGGTTCATTTGGGAGCCATGCCCGCATCCGTGAGAGCTGCGTTAGATGTATACGCCAATAATCTTCGCACGGGAGATATAGTTATTCTCAATGATCCTTATTTGGGAGGCACTCACCTCCCAGATATCACGTTAGTTTCTCCCGTATTTATCAAAGAATCTGGGACCCAAATATTAGTAGGGTTTATAGCCAATCGAGGTCACCACGCTGATGTAGGCGGTATGACTCCAGGTTCATTACCATTATCCACCGAACTATACCAAGAAGGATTAATAATCCCTCCTTTGAAGCTCGCCAGAGGAAGCAGAATTAATCAAGAAATCATCCAATTAATATGTAGAAATTCCCGGACTCCTGAAGAACGCAAGGGAGATTTAGAAGCTCAAATAGCTTCAATGCGTGTCGGTGAGCAACGGTTACAGGAACTAGCTAATAAGTACGGTATATCTGTAATCCAAGAACACATGGCAGGTTTGTTAGATTACTCTGAGAGAGTGACACGTCAAACTATTATTACTATACCGGACGGGTCATATTCTGTAATAGATTACATGGACGATGATGGGCTAACCGATTCGCCGGTTCCAATTCAGGTAACCATAACCGTCTCAGGAGACGAAATGGACATAGATTTCACCGGTACATCGCCTCAACGACCGGGATGCATTAACGCCCCCCAAGCGGTAACTGTATCTGCATGTCTGTACGTCATACGTTGCTTAGTAGGAGATCAAGCTCCGGCGAACCAAGGGTGCCTAAGACCTATACATATAACGACTCCTTTAGGATCATTAGTGAATCCGCAACCTCAAAGGGGAGTGGCAGGTGGTAATGTCGAGACATCTCAACGCATCACCGATGTTCTTTTTGGCGCTTTATCGCAACCTTTACCCCACATAATTCCCGCATTCAGCCAAGGCACTATGAACAACCTCCTCATTGGGGGGCACGACCTTAATCGCGATAAACCCTTCGTGTACTATGAAACAATAGGGGGAGGAATGGGGGCACGACCCGACAAAGATGGTATTTCAGGGATCCATACCCACATGACCAACACTATGAATACTCCTATCGAAGCCCTAGAATTTGCCTTCCCACTAAGACTCAAACGATACACACTGAGAAGAGGGTCCGGTGGCGATGGGGAATTTAAGGGGGGTGACGGCATGGTCCGTGATGTGGAATTTCTGGCCTCAGCGCGTGTGACCCTCCTATCCGAACGGCGGAAACATAACCCGCCCGGACTCCACGGCGGACACCACGGGGAGGCGGGAGAAAATATATTGTTTAAGTCAGGCTATGAAGAGATCCACCTCTCCGGAAAAGAAACCCTAGATGTCGAGGCTGGCGATGTATTGAGTATCCGCACACCTGGCGGGGGAGGCTGGGGAATACCTAAAAATGAGTAGTAACTCCCCAACAACCAATTTAAAACCCGAGCCTCTACTCATCTAAAACCTTAATCCTAAAACTAGAATAGATATAGCATAGTTGTTTTTATACTGTTATAATGCACCAAAGTCAGAGTCCTGCGGTGACAATGACTTACCAGGGTGTAGCCTAGTACTAATATCTAGGCATCCCCCGGCAGATTAACCCCCGACCCACTAAGACCAAGTTGAGGAGGAGATCGGTATGCCGCAAATGTACGCCCGCTGTAACAACTTTATGTCGGGAGCCACCGCCAGCGTGGGTAACAATTGCAAATATATTGCAATTGGAGAATCAGAAGATCAAGTCTACGAACTAGTAGTAGAGCATCTGAATACCGTTCATGCTGACAAGTTTAAAGACGGTGGGAACACCGCAGAAGAACTAGAAAATACCATCAGAAGATGTGTCTTTACCAGAGGTACGAAGACTATCCACAATCGTGGGCCGGACCCAGAAGCTAACCATTCCTAGTAGAAGGGACCATGGAAAAACAAAAACGCCCCTGATTACAGGGGCGTTTTTGTTTGACCTAGGTTCTAATTGCCGTCATCAAAACTGACCATAACAATTGCATTTGCAATCAATGTACCATCTGTGCCCCCATCATTTAACTCTTCAAGCCCACCCTGGACAACTTTAATGTAACCTGTCCCATGAGGTAACGTCTCCAAAACTGCGTTGCCGTCAACTTGGTCGGGTTTTGGAACTCCGATGGTTACATCAACTCTCATATCATCCGCACTTTTACCTATCAGGCGTTGAAATCCCAGGCTACTATGATGCAAAGCATCAAATACTGCCCGTTTCGCCGCGCTAGTATAATCTAATCCATGAACATCAACACCCATACCCATTTCGGTAACACATCTAACTAAAGCCATATCCAACCTCCCTGATATCTTGTTTATAATCGACACGTAGCCAGTGAAATTTATTGCGTTCAGCACCAGACTACTAGATTAATTAGACACCTCCGCTATACCGGCGTCAAGAACAGCACTTAAACCTATTTAAATATATATCATCTCTCTTAAACAGATAGAATTAAGCTCACCAAGTGATCAATATAAGTGATGAACCATTCTACGAAATGTTAAAATATAATAGGTCACATACCCATTTGCCACCAAGTTTTAACAAGGGTGCTATTACTATACATCGACTAATTGGATTGATTATTCCCCTAACCATACTAATCGCGATGGTTGCATGCGACGTACCAGAACAACAAAAGTTACGAAGTGAAAAACCATTGGTAATAATGGCAGCTTCTTCGTTAACTGATGTCTTAGCCGAAATCGGAGCTAAATTCAAAGAGTCTCATCCTGACGTAACATTAGCATTCAACTTCGACGGGAGCCAGCGCTTACGGACCCAATTATTACTTGGTGCTCAAGCAGATATTTTTATATCTGCAGATTGGAAGCAACCAAAAGATTTAGAAAATGCGAATCTTATATTAACTAAAGGTAAACCCTTTGCGTATAACAAGCTTAGTATTATAGTTCACGAAAAATCAGGGACCTCCCCCTCGGTGAGTAATCTAAGCGACCTAGCTAAGCCCGAAATCAAATTGGTTCTAGCAAACAAAAATGTGCCTGCAGGTAAGTATACGAGGCAAATGCTTGAAGATGCGGAACATCACGGACATCTCGGCGCACAATTTAAAGTGACGGTGCTAAATAACCTGATATCCAATGAATCCAATGTTAGGGCTGTAGTCCAAAAGGTATCTCTGGGAGTAGCCGACGTTGGAGTAGTATATAAAACGGACGTAAAAGAAAATGTCGAACATGTAAAAGCAATTCCTATTCCGGAATATCTAAATCCCCAAACTGCTTATCCTGTAGTTGTACTGGAAGGCTCAAAGCAATATTCTTTAGCACAAGAATTCGTATCGTTCCTATATTCCGATCATGCCCAATCACTATTGGTAAAGCATAGATTTGATCCGGAAAACTCTGTGCCAGTAATTAGTCAAAATATTGAACAATAAGTTACAACATAATCCATATCCATCAAATCCCAATATCCAAGTATGGCAAACCCTGGGATGGATAACCACCTCGCTCTATATAATATTCATCGTGCTCCCTCTGTTAGCTCTCTTGGTCCGTGGGTTACAACAAGAGAGCTTTCTATCAAGCGTAATAAGTAACACGGCGTTTCAAGCTATTAAAGTTTCGCTCGTAACAAGTGGTGCAAGCATGTTGGTGATAGTAATAGTTTGCACACCATTCGCTCATCTGTTGGCACGTAATAATTCACGCTTTTTAAAACAAATCGACACACTCGTAGAACTTCCGATCTTGTTACCTCCGGTTGTCGCAGGAGTGGCCATGTTAATGGCTTTCGGAAGACATGGTTTACTCGGGAATGCGTTATCAGAACTAGGCATATCAATCCCCTTCACTATTATTGCTGTCATCTTCGCTCAAATATTTGTTGCTGCACCTTTTTATATAAGAGCAGCTAAACTTGGTTTCCAAGCAATTCCTATAAGTTATCTAGAGGTTTCTCATACATTAGGAATGTCTCCTTGGAAAACTTTTTGGCTCATGACCTTTCCTTTAGCACGAACCCCTATTTTAACTGGCTTAATACTGGCATGGGCCCGAGCATTATCGGAATTCGGTGCCACAATAATGTTTGCAGGAAATTTGATGGGCAAAACCCAAACACTACCATTGGCTATTATGACAACTATGGAAAGCAGCTTAGATACAGCATTAGCGTTGTCGGTACTTTTGCTCATCGGTGCGACATTAGTTCTGATCATATTAAGCTTTATAACCCATCGGCGGTGGCAATGACCCAAAATTTTGCAGATAACAAAAATAAAGCACTGGAAGGATGGATACACTGTGAACTCGGTGATTTCGTGCTAGAGATTGATTTGGCAGTCCTTCCAGGGCAGGTCTTGGTTCTATTTGGGCCATCAGGATCAGGTAAAACTACCACCCTACGGGCTGTAGCTGGATTGATAAAACCTCAACGAGGTTATATCAAACTCGGAGAGCATATAATTTGCGATAGCAGTTCAAACACTTGGGTTCCTAGCCATCTCCGGAAAATAGGATACCTTACTCAGGACAACAATCTTTTTCCACACCTAGATGTTCTGGGCAATATTGGCTACGGCATTTCACAATCTGATAAGATTTTAAAAAATAATACGATTGATCATTACATAAATATGTTCAATCTATTAGGATTAGAGAGAAGATACCCAAATGAACTCTCAGGAGGACAACAGCAGCGAGTCGCCCTAGCAAGAGCCTTGGCCACCAGACCTGAAGCTTTACTATTAGATGAACCGTTTTCGTCCCTCGATGGCGAACTCAAACGAACCCTACGAGGTGAATTACGCAATATACTTTCGGTTAACAATTTACCGACTATATTGGTTACCCATGACGTAGAAGAAGCTTTAACTCTGGGAGATAATGTTCAGGTATTAGATAATGGAACATCAATCGCCAGCGGAGTTCCTGTTGACATACTGGGGCAACCTCCCAAAGAAACAGTAGCCAGATTAGTCGGGGTAGAAAACATAATTAAGATGGAATTATCCAGCAGAAATGTTGAGGACGGAGTCATGGTCTGCCAGTTATCCAAGGATAGTGACCTCAACACTAAAGATTTATCAATAGAAGTTCCTCTTGGCGACCTTGAAGTAGGAGACTCTTTAAACATCGGGATACGAGCTTCGGACATTATTCTAGGAAAGGCCCGTTTCCCCGAATCGTCCGCTCGTAACCAGATCCTAGGATCCGTTAGAGAAATAGAACTTAGACCACCCGGATATCGCATTTCTCTGGACTGTAACGGTATTTTGTTATACTGCCATATAACCGGCAGTTCTAAAGACGAAATGGATATCCGAATTGGACAAGAACTGTGGGCAATATTCAAAGCATCTTCTTGTTTTGTAGTATCAGATTAGACTTTATATTTAACGCTATGACAACCGATATAATTACTTAGGGGGGAGATATGGATGGTTTTACAGCTATTATTTTCGACATGGACGGAGTCCTGGTTGATAGCGAGCCTTTATTCTTAAAGGCAATAAACAACCTTCTTACCTCGCTAGGTGTAAATCCCGTTACAGACGACGAAAATGAATCGATCTTGATAGGTACCACTGTCGAAGAAACATGGAACTTACTAATCAATATGAGATCACTTCCTGGAACTATCCATTCTTACCTCGACAAATACGACAAGTTTGTCAAGGAAATCCTCAAATCTGATCTTGTCCCACGTCCTGGCGTCAAATCACTGATAGAGGAATGTTCCAACAGGGGCATACCTAAAGCCGTAGCTTCATCTTCTCTCAGAGAATGGGTACATTTGAAACTGAACACTATAAACTTGACGGATAAGTTTGACGTGGTTCTTGGTGGAGATGATGTACAGAAGGGCAAACCTGAACCTGATATTTATCTGATGGCGGCAGAAAAACTTCAAATGAAACCTTCTCAGTGTATAGCTATAGAAGATAGTCCCGTAGGAATTTCAACTGCGGTCGATGCAGGTATATACACAGTCGCTGTCCTGACCGAATCTACCAAAAATCTAGACTTAAGTAAGGCCAATGAGATCATAGAGACTTTAGAATATTTCGACTATAGTATACTTAGACAATAAAGGCGCTCCGACCATACCGACGTGGAAAATTTTATCCTCGTCTTCGACCGGGCAAACCGGGAAATGAGCCATCACCAAGAACCCACTCTAGCCGACGGTGAAGCGAGATTATTTCTTCAGGTAATAATAACTCCAGTAAATCCGATACTCGGCCATTTGGAGCTTCAAGGGATTTCATGAAATCCAGAAGTGTTTCCAAAAGATGATCAGGTATTGGATCCCCAGCAAAATCCCATATGACCGTCCTAATTTTCGTGTCGGCGTGAAATGTAAGGCCTTGATCAATACCCCATAGTTTACCGTTCGGGTCTTTTAACACGTGAGCAGCTTTACGATCTGTGTTATTCGCGACTAAATCAAAACAAGCGACTTGCTTAAGTTGCTCCGCGGTACTACCATCCAACGCATAATAATTTTCCTTTGGATCATGTTCAACGTAATGCTGGACAGAACCAATACCATGAGGACCTTCGCGAATGAGCGTGTATGGAATAAAGTTCCAGCCCAATATTTCACTTAGTAAATAAGCAGCGCATTCTCGTTTATAGAGTGTTCCGGACGGGAAATCCCAAAGAGGTATTTCTCCCTTTTGAGGTTTATAAATAGCATAACCATAGTCTTGATCCAATCGGAGTTCTACCAGGAATGTGTAGTTAGAGCCGGCAGGAGTTAAATCACAGGATACAATTTCTCCCTGCTCCAATAATGTAAGTTGAGCATCAGTCAGATCCAACCTTAGCTACTCGGCAGACCACATCTCGTCAACCACTTTCCATTACGGCATGGCCATTGGCACGAGGACAAATATGCCCTTCTAAATCAATTGGCAGACCACAGAGAAAACATGGCGGTCGGCCAGAAGCACATATATGCTGTGACTCTTCACTAAGAGAACTGGATTGAGGGATAGTTAAGCCACAGCTCACCGATGTTCCTGAAACTTCGTCTTCGTCACCTTCATGAGCCTCAAGATGAAACACATTCATATCGGTGTCGTATTTCAAAAGGAGTTGTCTAGCTTTAAACTCTACCGTAATGTCATCCCCATCCCATTCTGTAGGACCTGAGAGTTGAGAGTTAGTGTTTTCCTCATTAGAGAACCGACGTACACCTTCTCCTAGAGCTACGCTCAGCTGAAATAACTGTTCTTTTTCCAGCCACACAATCACGACCGCCTTCCCAGATTTCAGGATTAATCGAAAGGTACGCTTTCCTGGCTCTCCGAACGTCTCGGCATCTATACTTGAAAGAAATCCCAGAGGATATTCAATTGATTTTGACTCCATCCCACTATCTTAATCGGCACTAAGCCAAGTTACAAGAGCTAAGTGATATACCTAAATCAGACAGTTAGATAGTAGTTGGGGAACAGGGACAATAGATCTATCTGAACAGATGAGACCTATGATAAGGAATTGATGATCTTAACATGACAAGCCTACTCCTCCGAAGTTAGCAAATAAGAATGAATTCTGGCTGCGATCTTAAAAGCGTGAATCACACTGAATACATTGTAATGATGGTTAACCATCATTCTTATCAACCTCATGCACCGCATGGCCGCCGAATTGATATCTTAACGCGGCTAATAACCGCCCACTAAATGGTTGTTCCTGGCGGGAACGAAATCTTTGCTGCAACGCAGCGGTTATTGCCGGAATAGGCACACCTAAATCGACCGACTCTTGTACAGTCCACCGACCTTCTCCTGAATCTTCAACATAGGACGACAAATTACCTAAATTAGGATCATCATGTAACGCACGTGATACCAAATCTAATAACCACGATCGGACAACACTCCCATACCTCCATGTATTAGCTATTTCGCTTAGGTTAAAACCAAATTCATCTTTGGACCGTAGCAACTCAAAACCCTCTGCGTAAGCTTGCATTAATCCATACTCGACCCCGTTATGAACCATTTTCACGAAATGGCCCGCCCCCGAATGGCCAGCATACATATACCCCAGGGTAGGATTCGGAGCCAAAGTCTTTAAAATAGGTTCAATATAACTAAATATTTCCTTATGCCCACCCACCATTAAGGAATAACCATCTGATAATCCCCAAACACCTCCACTAATACCAACATCGATCAAATTGATATCATAAGCAGCTAACTTCTCCGAACGAATCTGGGTATCTTTATAGTTAGCATTACCACCATCTATTAAAATATCTCCTGAATCAAGATATGGTATCAATTCATCTATAACCTCATCCGTAGGTTTTCCCTGGGGCAACATAATCCAAATAATCTTCGGACTGGTTAAATTATCTACGAGTTCTTTTATTGATGCTGTTCCGGTGGCTCCCTGAGATCGCATGTATTCAATTGACTGGACATTGACATCATAGACAACTAGTTCATGGCCTCCCAAAATCAGACGTTCAGCCATGCTTCCACCCATCCTCCCTAATCCAATCATCCCCAGCCTCATAAATACCTCCCGCTTCTAGTTTTATATCTCGTGTCAATATAGAGATATAGCCATTTCAAATATAAGGCGTTTGTCCATTCCTAAGTGAGATACCTGATATCAAACTCTATTATTTACACTGCGCCTACAAGTAGGGTTTTATAAGTCTAATTGAAAAAATTAAAATTAAATCAAACTAGTTTTTTCTGAAAAAATCTCCTATCGATCCTCAGCGCGACATTTACCAAGCCAATTAGCACAGGTACTTCCACTAACGGGCCTACAACCGCTGCCATAGCCTGGCCGGATCCAATTCCAAAAACCCCTATAGCCACGGCAATCGCCAACTCAAAATTATTACCGGATGCAGTAAATGCGATACTAGTGCTTTGCGGATAAGTAGCCCCAAGCTTCTTCCCAATGTAAAATGAGCTGAAGAACATTATCACAAAATAAATCGCCAATGGAATTGCGATCCTAACAACTTCCACAGGTAATTGGAGGATTACATCGCCCTTCAGCGAAAACATCACAACTATGGTAAAAAGTAACGCAACAAGCGTTACGGGACTAATTCTTGGAATAAAGCTACTTTCAAACCACGCAGAACCTTTAACTCTCAACAAGAAGTACCGAGTGCCACAACCTAATATGAACGGTATTCCAAGATAAATTCCAACACTACTGGCAATATCTTGAATCGAAATGGCTACTGCTAACCCTTGGACACCAAATAAACGTGGTAATACAGTAATAAAAAAATAAGCATATATTGAGTAGAAGAGAATTTGAAAAATTGAGTTTAATGCCACTAAACCGGCCGCATATTGATTATCTCCACGTGCCAGTTCATTCCATATCAACACCATCGCTATACATCTGGCCAATCCTATCAGGATCAAGCCGCTCATGAACTCAGGGAAATCCCTCAAAAACAGAATCGCCAACAAAAACATCAGGACCGGACCAAATATCCAATTTTGGACCAATGACACCGCTAATATTTTCCAGTCCTTGAACACGGACCCTAACTCTTCATACCGAACTTTAGAGAGAGGAGGATACATCATCAGAATCAGGCCAACTGCCAACGGTAAGGAAGTATCACCAACAGTTACTAGGTTATTAAAGTCCTTGATGCTTGGCCAATAAAATCCTATCAATAACCCCAAACCCATTGCAGAAAAAATCCACAGGGTAAGGAACCGGTCTAATATAGATAATTGCTTAAGACCAATAAAGTTGGTTGCGCTTTCCGACACAGTATCTCTTTAACAAAAAATAGGATATCAAGCGAAGACACAATATAAACGGTGACCGTGAGGTATCATAAACGAACGAATTATACATTTCTCAACATATGGGGAACTCCCATATCAATTCGCAGTAATATTCCACGATACCTATATATGAATAATCAAAAAATACATTCCCTGTAGGAAATTAACAGACTTGGTAGGCCCATATTTGATGCCAGACTTCCGGCTCACCTTTTGGTAAGGGTTGAAACTGATCCGTAACTTCCGCCAGTTTCCATTTACCGGTGTCCTCCAACCCTGATTGGTATTCCTTAAATCCGCCATCCTGATATAAATCTACTCTGAGACTAAACACGATCAATCCAGAAGCCTTAGTAATCCTGATTAGTTCATCAAATGAATTCGCAGGCGCATGACCTTGCGTAAAAACACCTACGCTTATGACTGCATCAAATTCGTCCGATGGAAAATCCAAGGGCACCCCTAAAGCCATCTGATGGAATTCGTTATAAATATTCTTCTTTTTGGCCTCATCTAGCATTCCCTGGGACAGATCCATTGCGACAAGATCTTTGTATCCCAACTCAGTCAGACACTCACCAACTAGTCCAGTGCCAGCGCCGGCGTCCAAAATTTTAGCTGGGTTATTTACGTGATTGGCAAACACCTCAGCGGCATGTTGAGGAGAATTCCAAGCGAATTCAGCAGCTAAGTCCCCATCATAATCAGAAGCCCACTGATCATATCTGTCTTCGAGCTCTGAATTATTGGTAGATCCATAAACCCATTGAACGCGCCTATGACTTTCTTGCACTTTAGATTCCTTCCTGAAGATTCAACTACCGATCATTAACCCCACCTAAACCTAGAGCACAGAAACGGCATTATTTTCGGCAGATATAGAGTCCCCAGCCAAGTTCATGGTTATCAACTGCTCGAGCAGTTTCTTTATACGCATTGGATAACCACGCATAATGCTCAGCATTCTCCCCTTCTGCCTTAGGGGTTCTTTCAGACAAGCGTAAATAGCTCTGTTTTATGTGTTGTGAAATATCAAGGGCTTCGATAATTTCAAACCCCTTAGATTTCAGAGCTTCCTGATACGAATCAAAATTGAACGGCGTATCATATAAAAGCCTATCGTACACATATTTCTGAGCATCTTCACTGATTACTGGCTGCGGTTTGATCAGATCATCAAAAACAAGAATACCGCCCTTTTCAAGGACACGATAGACCTCTGATAAAGTAGTGTCCTTATCAGGCACATGGTAAATAACAGCTTGGCTCCAAACATGTGAAAAGGATCCATCCGCATAAGGTAGATCAGTAGCCGATGCCTTTTCAAACGTGAGATTATCCTGTCTCGCTTGAGATAAGGTCGCCCTCGTATTATTAGCGTTCTGGACTCTCACGCCGCTTAAGTCTATTCCAGTAACATGACAATCCCTGTCTGAACTCAACCAAATCGCCGTTGTTCCGTTGCCACAACCTAGGTCCAATACTTTTGATCCATTGTTTATCATGCCTTTTTGCACCATCATATGGTCCAAATTAGCACAAGCTTTCAGAAAATCATCCCCGGTAGTATCATCGAATACCCCCCAGTGGACACTGCCATCCTCGTCCCAAAAACTTCTATAGATAGCATCTTCTGAATCGTAATATTGTTCAGTTTCGTCCTCAGTGAACCTGCTGGACATGCTTGGCTCCCTCCAAGAATTCTACGAACCGGTTGTCTTGATCAACTAAGATCATTTGCGGATCCACAGGTTCATTAGTAACGTCAAAGGACATGATAATGAGGCAATCCCGCTTTGCAACCAGGTGAGCAGCCGCGCCCTGGACAGAACAAACTCCGGACCCTCTCTCTCCGGCAATAGCATAGGTCTCAAACCTGTTGCCGTTGGTTACATCACAAATTAGTACCTTTTCAAAATTCCAAATATCTACCTTATCCATGAGGTCTTCGTCGATCAGAATACTTCCAACGTAATCAGGATTTGCATCCGTTACCCAAGCACGATGAATTTTTGATTTTAGTACGACTCTCATATTGATCTCCTTTTTGATCCGTATAGTCTATAGTTTGTCTTGGTTCCCATTAGTTTTGCCACAACAAGATTGTCACAATACTAACGGGGCCTGATTAAGGCAGTATCGGAACCTGATGAAAGTGGATTTGCTAGGGTTCGTTGAGGAAAAGGCCGTTGGGTTGGAAGTTCCCGTGAGATGTAGTGGTTTCCGTGTGGTCTCCAAATCTGCTTATACGATAACAACTACGAATTATAGTTGCTATTGATGAACTTCGGTAATATTTCAACATGAACCCATCCTGTACACATTCCGATTTGCCAATCAGTTGAACATTCTTCAGTAACCTCTGAAGCACGCCAGCGGTGCTGACAAACTTGACTTTACCAGTTGCTTTATCTTGGGTCAAGTGACGAATAAAGGCTACATTCGTTAAAGGATACCTTATTCCCTAAGTAACTTTGAAGTATATTACGCTAACAGGTTACCCATAATGTAATTACAAACGATATTCAGTTCTAGGTCCAACTCGCTATGAGGCACTCGATTATGGATGTTTATTCCATCACCTAAACGCGATTGGCAATGCTTATTAATTTGATTAAGGGCCCTTTACACTCTCATTTGGCCAATTTTAAGGAGGGCTTGGAGGAAAATCCAAAAGCAATAGAGCTTAACCCCAACAAACTCGTCGCCATAAATAAAACCCAGAAATAACTATTAGTCTGGTCAAATATCCAGCCACTAATTACCGGGGAAATCAAACCGCCTATACTATAAAAAACTGTCATTATCCCAGAGATGGTCCCAAACTTGGATCTACCAAAATAATCTCCAATCGCAATCCAGTTAAGCACAGATATACCTTCAATTATGCCAAGTGACAGAACTAAACAGGCTATAGCTTTTGTCCCATCCAATAAGAGAAATGAAGTGAGTCCTAATGAACCTAGAGCCATGGCAATCGTTAAGATAAGCCTGGGAGCAATGTAATGTGCTACCATACCGAGGCTTAATCGGAGTGGAATCATAAGGATGAACGCGGTAGACATATAAAATGCTGCAGTCTGTTCGGGTACTCCTTTCCATACCATTATTGGGATTTGATGTATAACTATCGTATCCGCAACCGCCACCCTCAAACTAAGTCCTACCAGAATACCCCAAAATGCTCGCGTGGATATGCTTTCCTTGACTGTAAAATCCGCTACACTGGCTACGCCACAGCTCATAACGGCAGATACAGTATCCCTTAGATCTTTACTCTGGTAGGGTTGGATGCCTAAATCTTCCGGCCTGCTCCGGATTACCAAACTAACCGGTATGACAATAATTCCTATAACTATGCCGGCTAAGAAAATTGATATTCGCCAACCCACCAAAGCAGTCGAAATCGATAACAACGGGATTAACAGCGCCCCCCCGACTGTAAAACTGGTACCTACTATAGCCATTGCTATAGCTTTTTTGTCTACAAACCACTGGTTAATAGTGGTCATTAAAGTAGGAGTTATTCCTACGGTCCTACCAATGGCTATGACCAGGCTATAAAGTAACAGTAAATGCCAGAATTCCGTTCCAAACGACAGAGCAAGCAAGCCCAGACTAGTTATTATTCCCCCCCAAAATATCAACATACGGGTTCCGATTCGGTCGGACAGGAAACCTGTGAATGGAGCAACTAACCCAGATTGGGCCCATGCCAAGCTCATAATCAGCGACATAGCAGTAGCCGTGATTCCAAGTTCCTCCCGAATCGGCAAGAAGAATACGGGGAATCCGCTGATCGTAACCCCAACTCCTATGCCGCCCATGATAGAGGCGGCACCCACGATCTTCCAACCATAGAAAAGATCAGCTTTCGGATTTCGGCCAGCGTTATTTTCAGATGAGGGAGTCATACTGAAATGGTAATATCCTTGCCAACCGTCGAACAGAATGGCCACCTATCAGATTTGACGGTTGGAGTCGCATAACCAGGTGTACGATTTAACAACGACAAAAATTTCGCGTTAATAGCACATAGAATACATGTATGGTTACCCATACATGTAGAATCAACTAGCTGAAACATGGGATAATACAAAAACTGTACTAGGTTGTACTTATTTGGAGGGAGTTACGATAGTCCCAAACCCGGCAACGCCTCTATGCTCTCGGCAATAAATATCCAGTCCTTTACCGTAGCTATGTATAACCATAGGCGGAGTATCAGCAGGATTACCACCTGATACAATCAAATCCTGCAGATCTAACCCAGTCTCTTCTTTTAGACTTTTACTAAAGACAATCGGATGAGATTTATCATCTCGTGGAACAAACCTGATAATAAATGGTCTACCCACTGGAACTTCCAGTTTCTTCGGCTGCCAGGAAGCTTGACTGATCAAAGCTGATCCTTTATTTAGTCCTCCCTTGGGACCGATACTCCACTCTATTATCACAGGAGGCTGATCAGATACTACTACCTGCTCAGCTGAACCCTTTCCACAACCAACGAACAAAATGGCTGAAATAACTAGCATCAGGATAATGACTACATTGCTTGTTAGACGTGGATTCATCTTGTGATCCTCA
>ENA-UPTF01000800-UPTF01000800.1-marine-metagenome-genome-assembly--contig:-NODE-800-length-21199-cov-4.128918_pt1 | contig 21199 bp, 15 predicted proteins | sample MGYA00238166_ERZ767019 | MGnify/ENA primary metagenome ERZ767019 (study PRJEB28930, sample SAMN06266391) | marine metagenome | isolation source: Sea water from 250 m depth | place: Atlantic Ocean | study... | reverse complement strand
GACAGTTAGGTCGTCGACTTTGAGGAGGCTCATCAGCGCCCCCGGAGCTTCGGGTTAAAGGCGTCTTGGAGACCATCTCCGATCAGGGCGATGCTGAGTCCAGTGATCATGATGGCCGCCCCCGGGAAGGCGACCGTCCACCAGGCGGTGAGCGCGTAGCCCCGATTCTTACCCATCATCGAACCCCAGCTGACACTGTTGATGTCCACCAGGCCCAGGAAGGCCAATCCCGCATGAAAGAGGATTGCGGTTACCACGATGAGAGTGGTCCAGGTCAGTAGTGGGGGCATGGCGTTGGGGAGGATCGTGCGAAACATGATCCGTAGGTCGCTGCAGCCGATGGCCCGGGCAGCTTTTACGAACTCCATTTCGCGCCACCGTAGAAATTCAGCTCTGGTAAGGCGGGCAGCGGCCGGCCACATTGTCAGGCCGATGGCCAGTGTCTCGTTCCGAGTTCCCGGTCCGAGCAGGAAGATGACGACCAGAGCGAAGAGCAGGGACGGCATCACCTGGAAGATCTCGGTGAAGCGCATGAGCAGAGCGTCGATCCACCCGCCGAAGTACCCGGCCAGACTGCCGATCACCAGGCCGAAGGTCATAGTCATAAGCGCGGCCACCACTGCAACCAAGAGGGTGGTTCGGCCCCCGGTGATGACGCCTGCCAAGATGTCCCGCCCCAGGTAGTCGGTGCCTAAAAGCGGTCCTAGGTCGTCGCCTGGTCCTAGAAACGGTGGGGCCACCATTTTTCTCGCAGATGTCCCGTAGAGACCAGGTCCGAAAACTGTGATCAGGGAAATGAGTGTGAATATGACCAGGCCGAATACTGCCGCTTTGTTCCGGAGGAACATACGGACGGCTCCACGGCTGCCAGTTTCGACCGAGTTGACGGCTATCCCGAGGTCGGTCATCTGGATCCTCCGACACGGATTCGGGGGTCAATGAGACGGTAAGCGAGGTCGGTTAGCAGGTTGGCCACAATGGTCATCGCCGACCCGAAGATCATGATGCCAAGCAACATCGGACTGTCGCGTCGGAGGATCGAGTTGACGGCCAGCCGTCCGATTCCGGGCCAGCCAAACACAAACTCAACCAGGAGGGCACCGGAGAAGAGGGCTCCGACCTGTAGGCCAACCGTTGTGACCACGGGGATGATGGCGTTGCGCAGGGCGTGTTTGTAAACCACGACCCGCTCGTGGGCGCCCTTAGCTCGGGCGGTGCGGATGTAGTCGGACTCGAGCACCTCGAGCATTGAGGCTCGGGCCAGCCGGGAGTAGATGGCCAGATAGATAATGCCGAGACTGAGCGCCGGGAGGATGAGGTGCTGAAGAAGGTCGATGGTCTCGCCGACCCAGTTGCCGTCGTAGCGGACGTCTTCCATACCACCCACGGGGAGCAGGCTCCACTTTGCGGCAAAGAGGACTATGACCATGATGGCCGAGTAGAAGACCGGTGTGGAAAATCCGACCAGGCTCGTCACCGTTGCGGCAGAAGACATCGGGCTTTCGGGCCGTCGGGCGGTGTACACGCCGATGGCCACCCCCAGCCCCACTGCGAAGAGAAGCGAAGTGCCGGCCAGCAGCACCGTAGCGAAGAGTCGCTCGACGATTAGGCCGAGGACCGGCTCATTGAAGTAGATGGACTCGCCCAGGTTCAGTTGGGCGACGTTACCGACGTAGGTCCCCAACTGGACGAGAAGCGGTTGGTCTAGCCCGTAATCGGCCCGGACCTGGGCAAGAAACTCAGCGTCACCGACGCCTTGATCGCCGGCGAGGTAGAGGGCGGCGTCGCCCGGGGCAAGCTGGATCAGAAAGAACACGACGACCACGACTGCCAATAGCAGCCCAATCGCTTGTCCTAATCTGCTCCCGATTCCCCGGGCGAGCGCCGTCACCTCTCGTCTCTATTTGGTTTATGTCTCAGCTATAAGCCGATGCCTACTTGTCGAGCCAGACGTCTTCCATGCCGGAGAGCGAGCCCCACGTCCCAAGCGGCATGTTCTTCACGTAGGCCTGGTGGGCTCCGTAGATCGGCAGAGCGTTGATGCCGTAGAACGGCAACTCCACTGCGGTGATCACCTGGAACTCGTCGTAGAGCGCCTTCCGGGCGTCGAAGTCCGTTTCGGCTGCTGCTGCGTAGAGAATCTCGTCGACCTCCTCGTTGCAGTAAGCCGAGTTGTTGACGAACACGCCCATCACGATGTTGGCGCAGACGTAGGCCCGCTGGACACCGATAACCGGGTCGCCCCAGTTGAAGTAGGCGTTCATCGTCATGTGCCAGGCATCTGGACCACCAAAGAAGATGCCAGCCCACGACGGAAGGTCAGCACTCTGGACGACCTCCGCATCGACTCCTACCTCTGCGAGTGCCAGAGCGATGTACTCAGCCACGTAGAGCTGCTGCTCGTTCGGACCCGGGATGTAGTGGATCTTCAACTCCAGACCGTCGGCGTAGCCGGCTTCGGCAAGCAGTGAGCGAGCCTTGTCCAGGTCTACGTCGTAGCGCTCTACGTTCGGGTTGTAGAACGGGCTTGACGGGTGGATGCCACCCAGCAACTCCTCGGTCTGGCCCTGGTGCAGGCTGTTGATGATGAAGTCCCGATCGATGGTGTAGGCAATCGCCTGCCTCACCCGCAGGTCACTAATGATGTCGTTTGACATGTTGAACTGCAGATGGTTCAGCGAACCGACGCCACTCAACTCGTCAGGATTAGCGACCAGGTCCGGGTTGTTGGCAACCTTCTCGGCGTTGGTCACGCTGGCATAGCCGCCAGTGTCGAACTCCCCGGACTCAAGACCCAGCATCATCGTGTCCTCGTTGGGAGTGATGACGTAGATGATGCTGTCGAGGTAGGGACGACCGGGCATGAAGAAGTCCTCGTAGGCCTCCATCACGATCTTTTCCGTGTTGTTCCACTCGGTGAGACGGAACGGACCGGAACCGACCGCGATCAAGTCACCCTCCAGGGCGGCCGTGTTGTTTGGATGCCCCTTCATGTCGTTGATCGCTGTCCCGTCATCCATGATGTGCTTCGGCATGATCGGCATCAGCACGTCTGACATGGCAATCCACAGAGCGGGGTGCGGGTTGGCCAGGTTGAGCACCACCGTGAGGTCGTCAGGCGTGTCGATCGAGTCGACTGGGGCCCACATCCCGGTGAACGGGTGGTTGTTCTTGACCACTTCGATCGAGAACTTCACGTCGGCTGACGTGATGGGCACCCCGTCGTGGAAGGTCGCGCCACTCACAAGGTTCAGGGTGACGGTCATCCCATCTTCCGATACGTCCCAAGACTCAGCCAGGTATGGCTGGGGATCCCAGTTGGCGTCGAGATGGACCAGTGAGGCGAAAACCTTCGAACTCACGTTGCCAATACCGACTCCAGATGCCACTCCGTGGTTGATGCCCGGCCCCACCTGGGACGTAGCCATCACCAGCGTGCCACCGCGCACCGGGATTACCGGAGCAACCAGAACGCCCGAACCCTCGCTAGAACCAGCCGGGGCGTACTCGTAGACGACGTTGGCGTTAGAAGCCGCAATGTCACCAGAGTCGCCGTGACCGATCACGGTGATCTTCTGCGAACCGCAGTCACCGAACGCGTCACACGACATCAAGCCGATGATCCCGGCGTAGTCGGTGACACCAGCCAGGTGCTCGCGCACTCCGGCCCGGTCAATGACCAACGTTCCGCCGTCGTCATAGGACGCAGCAGCAATGGCGTCGAGCAGCAACGTCGTGGCGTCATAGGAATGCGCCCAGAACGGAGCCGCAGGATCCTCACCCCACTCGTCGTTGTACGCCGCCAAGAACCCGTCAGCGGTCTGACCAGTCGACTGGTTCGTGTTGGACCCGTAACGGATGTCCGGACCCGAGAAGTACATGCCCTCCGTTTCCGGAATGGCCATGTAGTTCGTGTTCAACAACCCGTCAGCAGCCATCATCGTGATGCCCTCAAGGCCGGCCACGTCGCTGGCCTGCTGAACAATGAAGTCGCCCTCAGGCTGGAAGATCGGGAAGAACAACATCTCCGGAGCGCCAGCAGCGATCTCGGTCAACACCGGAATCATGTCCGTGTCGCCCTTGTTGACCGCCGTGAACGTCGTGATCGTGCCCCCATGGCCCTCAAAGGCATCAGCAAACGCCTGAGCCAAACCCTGGGTGTACGGATCGCCATCATGGATGGCCGCCGCCGACATCACACCAAGCACCTCGACCGCGAAACCAGCCGCCGCAGCGCCCTGGTACAGGTCGTTGTGCGCTGTGCGGTAGTAGCCCGGGTAGTTGTTCGAACCTGCCGTGCCGGCCAGGTCACTGGTCAACGACGGGCTGGTGTTCGAACCCGAGATCATCACCATGTTGGCCTCAGAGATCAACGGAGCCGCAGCAGCCGCCGCACCCGAACAACTCGTGCCAATCACACCGACAACCTGCTCGTCAGCCACGATCGTCTGAGCAGCCGCCTGGCCACCATCAGCTGAGCACAAGTCATCAAGACCAGTACCCATCGACACGTCATGGCCACCAATGGACCCGTAATCAGCAATGGCCATCTCGACGCCGCGCTGGTTCGGAATACCCAGGAACGCCACATCGCCAGAAATGGCGTTCAGCGAACGAATCTGAATGTCCTCACCGGCACCCACCTCAACGGTGCCCAACGAACCATCACCCAAATGGTCACCAACCGTGCCGACCTCCTCAGGAGCCGGAGCAGCCGTCGTAGCCGGAGCAGCCGTGGTAGCCGCCGGAGCAGCCGTCGTAGCCGGAGCAGCCGTCGTAGCCGGAGCAGCCGTGGTAGCCGCCGGAGCAGCCGTCGTAGCCGCCGGAGCAGCCGTCGTAGCCGGAGCGGCGGGACCGTCGGCAGCGTCATCGGAGCCACAGGCTCCAGCTAGCAACGCTACGGAGAGGAGGGCCGGGGCCAACGAGAAGGTTCGACGTGGCATGAAACTGCCTTTCGTTGAGTTCGGTATCCCCCCACGCGCTATGACCACCGAGGGAGGAAACGTCTTTCTGGGACCAGCAGGATCGTCGCGATTAGGCGCAAACACAAATGGTGCGCCCACAAAGGGGCGGCACGACTCAGCCGGCTACGGCCACCAAGGGGTGATGGCAGGCCACGTGGTGACCCGCCGAGACCTCACGCATCTGCGGTTCTTCGTTTGCGCACTTTTCCGTGGCATGAGAACACCGTGTCCGGAACCGGCAGCCGGAAGGGGGGTCAATCGACGACGGGACCTCGCCTACCAGGTCCACCGTTTCGTCGATGATGGCCGCCGGGTCCGGTTCCGGAATGGATTCGAGGAGAAGCGACGTGTACGGGTGCGCGGCGTTGGCGTAGAGGTCGTCGGGTTCCGCGACCTCGCAAAGCTTCCCCAGGTACATGACGGCCACCAGGTCGCTGACGTTCTTGACGACGGCCAGGTCATGGGCGATGAAGACCAGGGTCAGGCCGTACTCGGCTTTGAGGTCGCGGAGCAGGTTGAGGATCTGGGCTTGGACGCTGACGTCCAGGGCGCTGACCGGCTCATCGCAGATGAGGACCTTGGGTCCGAGGACCAGGCTCCGGGCAATGGAGATCCGTTGGCACTGGCCACCGGAGAACTCGTGGGGTCGCTTGTCTCGGGCTACCTCCGGGTCGAGCCCGACGGCGTGCAGCATCCGATCAACGATCTCGATCTGTTCTTCTTCGCCGTGTGGACCCCACACCCGCAGTGGTTCAGCGACGATGTCGGCTACCCGTCGACGGGGATTCAATGAGCTGATCGGATCCTGGAAGATCATCTGGAGTTGAGTTCGGTGAGGTCGTACTCCCTGTTCGGACAAGTCGGTCAACTCGACGCCGTTCACGACTACCGACCCGCTCTTGGGTGGAGGCAGTTGGATAAGGGAGCGGGCGACGGTGGATTTTCCACAACCTGACTCGCCGACGAGACCGAGCGTCTCTCCGGCCTTGACGTCCAGACTGATCCCACTCACTGCTTTCACGGTGCGTTTTTTGGCCGCCGGAAACTCGACTACCAGATCCTCAACCTGGATCAGCACTTCGTCGGCGGGACGAAGATGGGCCTTCCCTGATCCAGCCATTAGGCGATCCCTCCATCCGGAAGATCTGCCGGTATTCCCGGACTCTGATCAGCGCCTAGGGATTCGGCCACGGCAAGTGTCTGTGGTAACCGGTCGGAGAGGTTCCGTTCGAACGCCTCACGGTTGGCATCAGACCCCACCGGATACCAGCAGGCTGACTTATGCCCTGAGGTGCCAATCGAAACCAGTGGCGGGTCCTCCTCGTGGCACTTCGGCTGCACATACGGGCAACGGAGACTGAACGCACAACCAGCTGGAAGGTGGGTGGCCACCGGTGGGCGGCCGGTGATCGCCGCCAACGGCGTATGGCTTGCCTGGCTTGTTCGCGGAATCGAACGCATGAGCGCTTCCGTGTACGGGTGTTGGGTCTTTTCGAAGATTTCGTCCGTCGAAGCCTGTTCCACGACCTTGCCTGCGTACATGACGAGGGTGTCGTCGGTTCGACCGGCAATGACCCCAAGGTCGTGAGTCACCATCACCATGGTCATGTTGCGCTGACGTTGCTCGCGGCTCAACAGGTTGAGGATCTGGTGCTGGACGGTTACGTCCAAGGCGGTGGTCGGCTCGTCGGCGAAGAGCAGCGACGGCTCGCAGGCCAGGGCGCTGGCGATGGAAACCCGCTGGCGCATGCCGCCACTGAGCTCGTGGGGCAACCGATCGATTCTGGATTCAGCTTCTGGAATCCGCACCTCGTTGAGAAGGTCGAGAGCGGTCTGCTTTGCTTCCCGGCGGTTGACGTTCTTGTGTTGCCTCAGGTGTTCGATGACCTGACGTCCGATCTTGACCATCGGGTTCAGCGAGGTCATGGGGTCCTGGAAGATCATGGCGATCTCTGTTCCCCACAGGCGTCGCATTTCCCGGCGGGACAGCGCGAGGAGGTCGCGGCCGTCGAAGAAGGCCGATCCGCTGGTCTTGACGTTGGAACCCAGGTTGAGGCACATGATCGACCGGGCGAGAACCGTCTTGCCTGAACCGCTCTCACCGACGATGCCCAGGGACCGCCCGCGCTTAAGGCTGAAACTGACCCCGCGCACGGCCTGCAATTCGCCGATCGGCAGGAAGAAGCTCGTATGGAGATCCTCGACGCGAAGGATCTCCGATCCCCCCATCGACTCAGACGATGTCGAGGTGTATGTGGGTTCTTCTGAGACGGCCATCAGAGCGATTCCATTTCAGATCGCAGCGGACCGGGTGGCCGCTTGTGTCCGAACCCAGTCGGCAAGATTGTTGAACGAATAGACCGTCATGAACAGCGTCACGGCAGGCCACACGGCGGGCCAGATGTTGATAAGGAGGTCCTGCCGGGCCTGGTTGATCATCCCTCCCCAGGAGGCTGTTGGGATCTCTACCCCGAGACCGAGGAAAGACAGCGTTGACTCGAGGATGATCAGAACTGGGAGGCCGACCAGCGAGTAGGCGAGGAGCGCGGGCAACACGTTGGGGAAAATTTCCCGAACCAGGATCCGTTTCCTGCTGGTGCCAATGGCCCTTGCCGCGGTGACAAAGTCCTGTCCGCTGACCGAGAGGGCGGTGGCACGGGCAATTCGTGTGTACGACGGCCAGACGAAGACGGCACCGACCAGGACTAGGACTAGGAGGTTGCGCATTCCAAGCATCGTTGTGATGAACACCAGACCGATGAGAGCCGGGAACGACAGCCAGGTATCCACGAGAGCCATCAGAAAGGTCTCGAGGAGTCCCCGGAAATAGCCGGCGATCGACCCAAGTGTGCCGCCGACGATGATTCCTATTGCTACTAGCGAGAAGGCGAAGATGAGCGAGACCCTGGCTCCGTAGATCAGCCGGGCGAGGATGTCGCGGCTGACGTTGTCGGTGCCCAGCCAGTGGCTGGCCGTCGGGCCCTCGTTGGTCTTCCCGTCGCCGAAGACGAAACCCTGGTAGTTGGGGTCGGCTAGGCCGGGGATCAGGTCAGCCAGTGCTGCGGCGAGGATCACCAGAATCAGCCATAGGAAGCAGAGCTTGGTCAGCCACGGCATCTTCCCGAACCAATTCCCGAACCAACTTTTCCCGGACGAACCCGGGAACATCTGCTCGGCGTTCCTTGGCCCCCGCCGGAGCATCGACGGAGCCCAGGTACCGCCCGATGACTTGGACACTTAGTTCGTCCTCCGTATCCGGGGGTCGACGACCATGTAGACGAGGTCGGTGGCCGTGTTGACAATCACGTAGAAGACGGTAATGAGGACTGTGATGGCTTGAACCATCATGAAGTCACGCTGTTGGATCGCCGAAAATAGACGCTTTCCGAGGCCCGGAATGGCGAACAGGTACTCGATGACGAGCGACCCGCCGATCAAGAATCCGATGTTCAGGCCGACCACCGTGACGAGCGTGAGGAGGCTCGGTCGGAGACCGTGCCGGAAGAGGATGAACCGGTCGGTCAACCCCTTCGCTCGCGCTGAAAGGATGTAGTTCTCCTTCAGGGTGGCGATCATGTCGGATCGAAGGACCCGCGTATAGACAGCGATCTCTGTGACGGCCAACGACAGTGCAGGGAGGGCCACGCTCTTAAGGTTGGGTCCGAGCCCATTACTGAGCCTGTTCCATCCGACAGCGGGGAACCACTGGAGTTTTAGGGCAAACACGTAGATGAGGATCAGCCCGGTGACGAATACAGGCAGACTGAGCCCGGCCTGGGCAAACCCGCTGACCAAGCGATCCGATCTTCGCCCCTCCCGGTAGCCGGTAAACGCCCCCAGGGGAACCGCTATCAGGAGTGAGAAGCCAACGGCAACGGCCATTAACTCGAGGGTGATCGGCAACCGGTGGGTGATCTCATCAGTCACCGGCTGTCCGGTAACGAGGGAACGGCCGAGGTCTCCCTGCACTGCGTCGCCCAGCCACCGTCCATAGCGGACGATCAGCGGGTCGTTCAGACCCCATTCCTCCCGGATCTGTTCAACAAACTCCCGATCTTGCTGAGCATCGATCGGGATCAGCGCGTTGACGGGGTCGCCCGGTAGGACGTTGACGCCGACGAAAGTGACGAAGGAGACCACGATCACCGTCACGACAAGACGCGTCAGGCGAATCGCGATCATGTTCGACATCTATCCCCTCACCTTCCCTATGGCTACCTCCCATAGAAAAGCGTGTTGCGGGGGCCGTGCCTTAACGACACGACCCCCGCTACACCTAACTACCTATCCGTGTTTGGCCAGATCTAGTTGTCAGTCCGCCAAACCTGTTCCCACCTGCCAACGGCACTTGGATGGCCGATACCCAATGTTCCGTCCGGCAGGACCCAGGTGTCGAGCCCGGTGATCGCATCATCAACCGCGATAACCGTTGCTGTGCCGCCTGAGAACCAGTGCGGCACATCCTGGTTAGCGATGAGTCCGATCTTCTCGTAGAGCGCATGGCGCTCTTCGAAGTCGCTCGTCACTAGGGCATCTGCCAAGTAACCCTGAATCTCCGCGTTGTCGTAGTTGGAGAAGTTCAGGGGATTGGCCTGCCAGTTGTTGAAGGCCTGACCCATGGGCACTGACGGATCGGCCTCACTGCCGTAACGCCAGCAGTGGGCACCATGGTCACCCAGGAAGCCGTTGGCGATTCCCAACGAGACGTTGATGTGGGTCTGCTGATCGTTCCCCGTGTCGACGTCGACGTCGACGAGCCCGGTCGCTGTCCACAACTGGTCGAGAACCGACATCGCTGCAACGAGCGTCGGGTCCATCGGACAGGCCAGATCGACATGGATCTTCTCCCCGACTGCCTTGCCGTCGGAACGGGACGGATCGTCCACGTACTCCTGAAGCAGAGCGATTCCAGCGTCGAAGTCGAAATGCGGATACGAGTCGGCAACCGCCTGCGAGTACCAGGGGCTGTCCTTCGAGAACATCTGTGTGACCGGTTCTGAAATCCCGGCTCCACCCAGTGCCTCGATGACCGCTTCCTGGTTGTTGGCCAGGGTCAGGCCACGCCTAACCCGAACGTCGTCATACGGCGGAACCTGTGCGTTGAAGTGTCCACCGCCGGCGTCGTTGCCCTGGAACTCATACAGGGTCACACCTTCCAGCGACCGGGCATCACGCACTGTGGCCTGACGCCGCGACTCCATCGCCGAGGTCGTACCCGCAGCTAGCGCCGCTAGACGGGTGGTCTCGTCAGGGATCGGCCGGTAGACCATGCTGTCCAGGTACGGAAGCTGCCTGCCATTGATCGACAGCCAGTAGTCCGGGTTACGAACCAGGACCGTCTCGTTGTCGATGTCTCGGCTGTCCAGAACGAACGGACCGGTCCCGACAGGACTGGCGTTGAAGGCATCGGAATCTGCCGCCGCCTCCGGGTCGAACGGGTAGCCGATCGGAGCGGCGTTGAGGAACGACGGGAAGGCCACGTTGGTGGCTCCCAGCGTGTAGTCAGCCGTGAGATCCCCCGTGGCTTCGACGTTGACCAGACCTGCGGTAGCGATCGCGCCGGCGCCCGAAGAACCACCCTGCTGGATCGGCCACATGTCGGCGAGCGTCTGGGCAGTGAGCGCCTTGCCGTTGTGGAAGGTCACCCCGGATCGCAGGGTCACCGTCCAGACGGTGAAGTCGTCGTTCGGGACGATCGACTCGGCGAGCCACGGCAGGTACTCACCCGTCTTGGCCTGGCGGAGCAGCGGATCGAACATCTGGCCCAGCATCGTGTAGCACGACGATGCGCACGCATCCTCCCACGGCCTCAGGCCGACGGCCTCGGCCTCGAGACCGATGACCACCGTGCCGCCGTACTGCGGCTTGGCTGCCGGTACGACGAGGTTGCCCTCACCGAAGCTGGAGCCGCCCGGGGCGTACTCGTAGACCACATTGGCGTTCGACGCCGCAATGTCACCCGAATCGGCATGGCCGATCACCGTGATCTTCTGCGAACCACAATCACCAAAAGCATCACAAGTGATCAGACCAATGATGCCCGAATAGTCCGTCACCGAGTTCAGATGCTCACGCACCCCAGCCCGGTCAATGACCAACGTCCCACCATCGTCATACGACGCAGCAGCGATCGCGTCGAGCAACAACGTCGTCGCGTCATAGCTGTGAGCCCAGAACGGAGCCGCCGGATCCTCGCCCCACTCGGCGTTGTACGCCGCCAGGAACGCATCAGCGGTCTGACCCGTCGACTGGTTGTAGTTGGTGCCGTAACGGATGTCCGGACCCGAGAAGTACATGCCCTCGGTCTCAGCCAAAGCCATGTAGTTCGAGTTCAACAGACCATCAGCAGCCATCATCGTCGTGCTGTCCAGGCCGGGGACCTGGGACGCCTGCTGGATGATGAAGTCACCCTCGGGCTGGAAGATCGGGAAGAACAACAACTCCGGACCACCAGCAGCAACCTCGGTCAACACCGGAACCATGTCGGTGTCGCCCTTGTTGACCGCCGTGAACCCGGTGATCGTCCCGCCACCAGCCTCGAACGCATTGGCGAACGCCTGCGCCAGGCCCTGGGTGTACGGATCGCCGTCGTGGATCGCCGCAGCAGTACCCACACCGAGGACGTCGAGGGCGAAGTTCGCCGCCGCAGCACCCTGGTACAGGTCGTTGTGCGCGGTGCGGTAGTAGCCGGCGTGGTAGTTCGGACCCGCCGTGCCCGCCAGGTCGCTGGTCAGAGCCGGAGACGTGTTCGAACCCGAGATCATCACCATCCCGGCCTCGGAGATCAACGGGCTCGCAGCAGTCGCCGCACCCGAACAACTGGTACCGATCACACCAACGACCTGCTCGTCAGCGACGATTGTCTGGGCGGCCGCCTGGCCACCATCAGCGCTGCACAGGTCATCCAGACCGGTACCGATCGTCACGTCATGGCCGCCAATGGGGCCGTAGTCGGCGATCGCCAACTCGACGCCACGCTGGTTGGGGACACCCAGGAACGCCACATCGCCGGAAATGGCGTTCAGCGAACGGATCTGGATCTCCTCACCGGGACCGACACGGACCTCGCCGAGGCTTCCATCGCCGAGGTGGTCTTCAACGGTGCCGACCTCTTCTTGGGCCGGTGCAGCCGTCGTAGCCGGTGCAGCCGTCGTAGCCGGCGCATCCGAGGAATCCGAAGAATCCGAAGCTGCCGGAGCTGCCGTAGTCGCAGCCGCCGAATCACCACCCGAGGCACTGGATGAGGCGTCATCGGCCCCATCTGACCCACAGGCACTGGCTACCAGAGCCAGACCGAGCAGCAGCGCGACTAACGCGCGTGCACGTCCAAACATATTGATTTCCCTCCGATATTGGATCATCCAGCGTCAGTAGCCGACGCAACGGATCAGCAGTACTTGTCGACCGCCAGAGAGGAGGGTATTCATCTGGGAGACGATTGTCACATTGATCCCGAGATACACCAAAACAGTCATCTCTTCGTCACAGTGCCGTCCCGGAGGTGTTGACGGGAACATCCGGTCAATTACTGCCTAAGGTCCGCTACGTGAGGGACACCAATGAATCAGGCCCCGGTCTGCTCGGCCATTCGTATGCCCTTGAGACCGGTATTGAAACGCTTGCCCACTACGAGGCGTGGGCCGATACCTACGACGAGGAGATCAGCGAGGAGTTGGGGTACGCACAGCCGGTGCGGTGCGCTGCCGCTCTATCCGCGGTCGTCAACACTCAGCATGGGACACCTACGGGCCATGTTCTTGATGTGGGTTGCGGTACCGGACTTTCTGGCCTCGCGCTGGAACAGGCTGGCTTCACCAATCTTGATGGTTGCGACTTCTCAGCCCCAATGTTGGACCGGGCTGCCGCAACCGGTGTCTATCAGCAGCTTTTCGCTGCCGACCTCAACGAGGGTCTGGACGTCCCTGACAAGACCTATGACGCCGCGGCGGCGGTTGGCGTCTTCTCCTTCGGACACATCCAGCCCTCGGCGCTGCGAGAAATACTGCGGGTAGTGCGCCTAGGCGGTGCAGTTGTCATCGGACTGAACGATCATTATTGGGACCTAGGGACACTCCAATCCGAGGTTGATGCAATCGAAGCTGACGGTTTAGCCACCCTGGTGTTCCAAGAACATGGGGACCACCTACCTGGGGCAGATATCCAGGGTTGGGTGGTCGTGCTGGTGAGGGCGGGAGATTAAGCCTCAGTTCACGCGTGAGCGTGCTGCCACCCGAACCGTCCCTTGATGCACAGGTGGCCGTGGGTCACCGAGTGGTCGGCCGGCGAGGTGACCTTCACAATCCGGTCGTCTTGAGTGTGCAACTCGAGGTTGCAGCCCACTCCGCAGAACGGGCACACGGTGGTCGTGACCTGCTGAGACGACTCGTCCCACGTGCCAGCCTCCCGCATGTCGTGCTCGGTCTTGAACGCCAAGGCCCCCGTTGGGCACACCCCGATGCAATTGCCGCAGTACACGCACGCCGAGTCAGGCAGCGTCACGTCGTGCTCGGTCGAGATGCGAGCGTCGAAGCCCCGGCCGGCGGTAGCGATGGCATAGGTGTGCTGAGCATCGTCGCCACACGCCTCCACACACTTGTAGCAGAGGATGCACCGCTCGTAATCCCGGACGTACAGGTCGTCCTGTACTTTCACCGGCTGTGCCTGCGTGGCGATCTCCGATCGGTCGCCCATGCGCTCAGGCTGGGCCCCGTAGTGCTCCATCCAGGCGTGTACCTCGGGATCGGCTCGGTCCATCTCGACCGACGAGGCCAACAATTCGTAGACCATACGTCGGCTGGTTCGGACGCGATCGGTATCGGTGGCGACGACCATCCCCTCCTCAACGGGGCGCGAGCACGACGGCACCAGCACCCGAGACCCCTCAACCTCCACCACGCAGACCCGACAAACGTTGACCGGAGTAAGGTTCTCGGCCCAGCACAGGGTGGGCGTGTCGATGCCCTCGCGACGGCAGGCGTCCAGGATGGTCGACCCCTCAGGGACCTTCACCACCTTGTCATCGAGCGTGAACTCGACCATGGAAGTGACTAACACCGGCACCTCGTTCATGCCCCGCCCCTTTTGTCGGTCGTTGATCCAGCCCCTGCTCCGGTGAGCAGGCTCAGTTCGATGGCGCTCCGTACCGCACCTGAAGCCGTCTGGCCTAGTCCGCAGATCGAGGCGTCGGCCATGACCATGGCCAGGTCGTCCAATAGGTCACGCTCGTCATCGATAGTCGATTCGCGACCAAGACGCACCAGTACCTCCTCTTGGCGGACTGTGCCTACCCGACACGGCACGCACTGGCCGCAGGACTCGTCGCGGAAGAACTCGGCGATGCGCCGGACCGTGTCGACCATGTCGTCATCGGTGTCGAACACCATGATCACACCGGAGCCCAACGAAGCCCCGGCAGCACGGGTGTCCTCCAGCGTGAGCGGCATGTCCAGCGAATCGGGTCCCACGAAGCTGCCCGCCGCACCACCCAGCATTACCGCACGGAGTTCCCGTCCGTCGGGTAATCCGCCGGCCAGGTCGATCAGGTCGCGCAGAGTGGCGCCGAACTCCACCTCGTAGGTACCAGGCTGGTTCACCCGTCCACTGAGGCAGAACAACTTGGTGCCGGGTGACCGCTCGGTGCCTTCGGCGGCGTAGGCCTTCCCACCCATTAGCACCACGGGCAACACGTTGACGAGCGTCTCCACGTTGTTGATGGCCGTCGGCTCGCCGAAAAGGCCGTGGGTGGTCGGGAACGGCGGCTTGTTGCGGGGCTCACCCCGGTACCCCTCGATGGAGTTGAACAGCGCCGTCTCCTCACCGCAGATGTAAGCGCCGGCGCCACTCCGCAGGTGCAGATGGAAGCGCCGCCCAGACCCGGCCACGTCGTCGCCCAGCAGCCCAGCGGCACCGGCGTCGGTGATGGCGTGGGCGAGGCGGGCGGTGGCCACCGGGTACTCGCCGCGGATGTAGAGCCACCCCTGCTCAGCTCCGATGGCCAGGCCGGCCACCGTCATGGCCTCCACCAGAGAAAACGGGTCCCCCTCCATCACCACCCGGTCCTTGAAGGTTCCCGGTTCGGACTCATCGGCGTTGCACACCAGGTAGTGGGGTCGCCCCTCTTGGTCGGCCACGCCGCGCCACTTCACGCCGGTGGGGAAGGCGGCACCACCGCGTCCCGACAGGCCCGAGGCGATCACCTCGGCAATGACCTGGTCGGACCCCATTGCCAGCGCAGCGTGCAGCGCCTGGTAGCCGCCATGGGCCCGGTAGTCCTCCAGACTGGACGGATCGACTACGCCCACTCGGGCCAGCAGCCGGAGGTCCGAGGAGCCGGCCTGCGGGAGGGTCACCGAGGCGGTGGGGATCTTCTCGGCGATGGCTGTTGCCACCTCGGCAGGCGTCACCGGGCCGTACCCGGCACCGTCATCCACCGCGGTAACCGTCAGGTCGGGCGAACCGGTGCGCTGCACCAGGATCGCCGGGCCCCGCTCACACTGGCCGAGGCAGGGGCTGGCCTTCACGTGATGGCCCTCGGCCCGAAGGTCCTCAATCAAGCCCACGGCACCGAATAGGCGGCAGGCCACGTCATCACACACGTGCACGGTGTCGGCTGCCGTGGGCGGCTCATGGGTAAACAAGTGATAGAAGCTGGCCACCCCGTAGGCCTCGGCCGGCGGCACCTCGAGTTCAGCACACGCGTGGTCCAACCCACCGGGGCTGATCCAGCCCGCCGCCCGCTGCAGGGCGTGCAGGGCCGGCAGAAGCAAGTGGCGACGTTCCCGGGTACGGGTCCGGCCGGCGTGGACGAGCCGCTCAGTCTCTCGGATGGTGACCGCTCCGAATCCAGCGATGGCCTCAGCCACCGCTGTCCTCTCAGCCTCGGTGGCCTCCTCGGTCGCCCCGAAGTAAAGGTCAGGCATGGGCTCCGACCAGCTTGTCGATCCGGATGGCCGCCGCCTTGAACTCGGCCGTGCCGGACTTGGGGTCGACGGCATCGCTGGTGATCTGGTTGATGTCGGTGGTTTCCGGAAAGTGGAAGGTGGTGTGGCACAGACCGACGGCCAAGTGCTCCTCCACCTCGATGGTCATGGTGATCGACCCACGACGTGAGGACACGGTGACCCGCTCACCGTCGACTAGTCCGAGCGCCTCGGCGTCAGACGTCGAGATGGAAAGGGCCTCCCCAGTTCGGATGGGCGAGGCGAAGTGCTCGGTCTGGACACCGGTGTTGTACGAGTCCAGTGCCCGAACCGTGGTGAGGCGCAGCGGGTACTCGTCGCTCAACTCGTCCAAGGGTGGCCGGTCCTCCACACAGGAGAACGGAGCTCGACGTCCTCCTACCGGACGCTCCCAGAGGCGGCCGTGGAGGAAGGGGCTGCCTGGATGGTCCTCGGTGGGGCAAGGCCATTGGATGCCGCCTTCGGCCTCGAGACGCTCCCAGGACATGCCTCCATGCATGGGCGATACGGTCCGCAACTCCTCCCAGAGTTGTTCGGGCGTGAACTGACCCCACTCGTCGTCACCCATGGCTGCCGCCAGATCGTTGATGATGTCGACTTCCTGGCGCGCCTCTCCGGGGGGCGACACGGCAGCCCGCGTCCGCTGGACGCGACGCTCGCTATTGGTGACCGTCCCGTCGGACTCGGCCCAGCCCAGGGCCGCCGGGAACACGACGTCGGCAATCTCGGCAGTCCGGGTCATGAACACGTCCTGAACCACCAGCATGTCGAGACGGTCGAGCAGGGCTCTGGCGTGGGTGGCGTCGGCTTCGGAGTCCACTGGATTCTCACCTATGCAGTAGATGGCCTTGAGTTCGTCGCGACCCATGGCCTCGAACATCTGGGTGAGGTTCCAGCCGTTGTCCGATGGGATGGTGCAGCCCCACGCCGCCTCGAACTTGGCTCGGGCCTCGTCGTCCTCCACGTCCTGGAAGCCGGTGAGCTTGTTGGGGAGGGCCCCCATGTCACCTCCACCTTGGACGTTGTTCTGCCCACGTAGTGGCACAAGGCCTGAACCCCAGCGGCCCACGTGCCCGGTCAACAACGACAGGTTGCACAGGGACTGGACGTTGTCGACGCCGGTGTGGTGCTCGGTGATACCCAGCGTCCAGCAGATCTGCGCCTTGTCGGCCAAGGCGTAGCCATGGGCTAGGTCCCGGATGGCCTCAGCGGGAACGCCGGTGACCGCGGAAGTGTGCTCTAGCGTCCACGGCTCGATGAAGGCCACATACTCCTCGTAGCCGGTGGTGGCGTTGGCGATGAACTCGTCGTTCTGCAGGCCCGCGGCGATGATCTCGTGGGCCATGCCATGGGCTAGGCCTATGTCGGTCCCGACGTTCAGTCCCAGCCAGTGGTCGGCGAACTTGGCCGTGCCGGTACGACGCGGGTCGATGGTCCACATGCGGGCTCCGTTGGCCACGCCTCGCAGTGCATGGTGAAAGAAGATTGGGTGGGCGTTGCGCGCGTTTGACCCCCACATGACGATGACGTCCGCCTCCTCGATCTCTTGATACGAAGAGGTGCCACCGCCGGCTCCGAAGACCGTCGCCAGACCGACGACGCTGGGAGCGTGTCAAGTTCGATTGCAGCTGTCGATGTTGTTCGAGCCGATGACCCGACGGGCGAACCGCTGTGCGGCATAGTTCACCTCGTTGGTGGTCTTCGAGCAGCTGAACATGCCAAAGGCTCCTGGGCCATGGGTGTCAACCACGGAGCGGAACCCATTGGCGGCCCTTCCGAGGGCCTCCTCCCAGGTCGCCGCGCGTAGGACACCACCGTCCCGAACCATCGGGGTCGTCAGGCGCTTGCTCATGTGCTCCCCATTGGTGGTCGTCTAGAGGCCGAGTAGATCACGAAGATCCAGCCGACGGGGCCGGAACCTATCGCAGTTCCGACCTCATTAGTGTTTCCTATTAGTAGATCAACGCCCTTGCCAGTGGGGGTCACGTCCTTCGGAGAAGGCTCGCGGGCCCTCCAGGGCATCTTCGGAGGCCAACATTCGCTCGTAGGGCTCGAGGTCGCCGGATCGCAAGTGGACGAAGGCCTCGTCCAGTGACCGGTGGCCGGTGGCCCGGTCGATGGCCATCACCGCCTCGACGGCTAACGGGGCGGCCCCGGCGATCTGGTGAGCCAGTTCGCCGGCCGCATGGGCCAGTTCGGCGGCCGGTACCACCCGGTTGACCAGCCCCCACCGCTCAGCTTCGACAGCGCCTAGCCTCCGCCCGCCGTAGAGCACCTCGTTGGCCACAGCCGGGGGGAGCTTGCGGGGCAGTCGTATGGCACCCGCGTCGGGGATGATCCCCAGTCCGGTTTCGGGCAGAAAGAATGTGGCATGGTCGGCGGCAACCACAAACTCGGCGGCCATGGCAATCTCGAAGCCACCGCCCACGGCCATGCCGTTCACCGCGCAGATCACCGGCTTGTGCCGGTCGGGAAGTTCGCAGAACCCGCCGAAGCCACCCTCGCCGTAGTCGGCTTCGAAATCCTCGCCGTTGGCTGCCGCCCCCAGGTCCCAGCCCGCGGAGAAGAACCGATCGCCAACCCCCGTTAGCACCGCTACCCGCAGGTCTGGATCGTCTCGAAAGTCGACGAACACTCTGCTCAACTCCCGACTGGTCGCTGCGTCGATGGCGTTGGCCTTGGGCCGGTCCAGCACCACGTGAAGGACCGGGCCGTCCGCAGTCGTCCGCACCGCATTCAATTCGGTCATGGTCAGTGCTCCTGTGGAGGTCGGATCTGGGCATCAGAATCAAGAGGAACTCTCGTGACCAGGGCGTCCACCACCGTGGCACCGTCCGGAGCGGCCAGCAACGGATTGACCTCCAGTTCGACCAGCCCGAACCGTTCGTCAGTGGCCGTGGCAGCGAATGCGATCCGCAGGATGGCGGCAACCACCGCATCCAGGTCGGCCCCCAGCCGCCCTCGTACACCGGCCAGCAGCGGCCATATCGCTAGGCGACCCAGGGCGAACCGGACGTCGTCGTCGGTGACCGGCAGCAGCAGGCTGCGTGTGTCGGCCAGCACTTCGACCAGCGTCCCACCCGTTCCGATGACCAGGAGCCAACCAACAGGGTCCTCACGGCGGACGGTGACCAGCAGTTCGGCAGCCACCCCCGAACCACCCGCCTGTTCCTCGACCAGCACCCGGTCAGTCCCGGTCGTACCCGCCATGCGTGTCGCTACCGCCTCGACCGTCGCCCCGTCGTACAGGTCGAGGGCCACCCCGTCTACGTAGCTCTTGTGATCCACACCCACAACCTTGACCACAACTGGCCAGCCAATTCGCTCCGCGGTTGCAGCCGCATCGGCCACTGACACCACCTCGCCAGCGGGTACCGGAACCCCGTGCCCTCCTAACCATGCCTTGGCCTCCGCCTCTGACAGCACGACCTGGTCACCGGCGGTCCCGGCCACCGTTGTGGCTGGCGCCGGTGCCGGGGCGTCGACCCGGCATCCCCACCATGCAGTGGCCTCGAGAGCCACCAGGGCCTCGTCAATGCCCCGCACCGGTACAAGGCCGAGGTCGACCGCAGCGGCTTCCACGACCGGTGGCAGGTTCTCGGCCATTGAAGCGGCCACGATCCCCGGCGTTCCGGTGGCACGACTCGCCGCACCGAAGGCCTCCAAGGTCGGCCACCAACTGGCGTCATCGAGCCCCAGTTCCGGATTGGAGGATGGGAAGTCCAGGACCAGCACCGCGGCGTCCGGTCCACCATCCAGAGTGCCTCCCAGGGACGAACCCGGTGCAATGGCTGCCGAGAAGGTGTCCGTCAGCCGCTGTCTGTCCCCCCAGATGAAGGTGTGATAGTCGAATGGATTCGACACGGACACCAAATCGGTCTCGGCGCCACCACCGAGGGCACTCCTGACCCGCTCCACCCGGCCGTCGTCGAAGGCGGGCAGCACTAGGTCGAGACCCTCGCATCGGTCAGCCACGAGCGAGGCCTCCCCACCGGAACAGCTCAGGCTGACGATCCGGTTCCCGGTCAGGCCACCCAGTCGGTTCAGCACGTGCAGGGTGTCGAGCAACTCCGGGATGGACCGCACACCTCGCACCCCTACCCGTTCAAAGAGTGCACGGTAGGCCTCGTCACTTCCCACAATCGACGAGGTGTGGGACACCGCGATCTCGGCCCCGCGAGTTGACGACCCCGTCTTGAGCGCTACCACCGGGACACCTCGGGCTGAGGCCCGGCGGCAGGCATCGACGAAGCGGGGCACGTCGTGGAGCGCCTCGATGTGCAAGCCGACCCCGGTGACTGCCGGGTCGCAAACCAGCGCTTCGAGACACTCCTCGATACCCACGTCGGCCTGATTACCCAGAGTCAGCAGGTGGGCAATGGGCATGGGTCGGGTCTGCAGGGTCAGGTCTAGCCCGATATTGCCGCTCTGTGTAACCAGCGCCACACCGTGGTCGACGCGTCTCAGGCCCTGCTGGTCGGGCCATAACGCGGCCCCGGCGATGGCTGACACCGTGCCGTAGCAGTTGGGACCCACCACAGGCATGCCATCGGCTACCGCGGACAGAGCCTGCTGAAGCACCACCCCGTCCGATCCGGCCTCGGCGAAGCCCGAGGCGTAGCAGACCGCCGCACCGGCGCCCATGGCAGCCAGCCGCCCCACCACATCGACGGTGGCGTGCCGGTTAACGGCGACTAAAGCAGCGTCGGGCGGGCCGGGAAGGTCATCGACACTGGACACACAGGGCACGCCAGCCAGGTCGGAGCGTGTGGGATGCACGGCCCACAGGTCGCCGGTAAATCCGAGGCGCCGACACTGCTCAATGGCCGTCTCCGCCGGGCGTCCGCCGATCAGGGCCAGCGATCGCGGGGCCAACAGCCGCGCCAGCCGCCCGGTCAAGGGACTCAGCGGCCGGTACCTTCACCTGGCAACGCTTGCAGACCCGCTCCCGCCGGATCAGCTTTCCCAACTGCACTACCTTCTGGCCTATGGCCAGGGCCCCGGCGACCCTGGCCACGATCTTGAACTCTTGGTTGTGCCCAGGTCAGGCACCATATCACCCTGGTCTACCAAAGCTACGGATATCGCCCATCGGTGTGGGCTGGCCGCCATTCTCCGTTTGGAGCGTGGTGTCTCGTGGCGGGTGCAGGGCGATGTTTCCGTAGATGAACTGCGCTGCGTGCTCGGTCCACTGCTTCATGACCGGATGACCGAAACTCTTCTGCTGGGGCGGGAACACCTGGCAGCGGTTTTTGAACCGGCCGAGTCAGCACCGCT
>ENA-UPTF01000799-UPTF01000799.1-marine-metagenome-genome-assembly--contig:-NODE-799-length-21204-cov-4.575188_pt1 | contig 21204 bp, 20 predicted proteins | sample MGYA00238166_ERZ767019 | MGnify/ENA primary metagenome ERZ767019 (study PRJEB28930, sample SAMN06266391) | marine metagenome | isolation source: Sea water from 250 m depth | place: Atlantic Ocean | study... | reverse complement strand
CTCTTAAAGATTATAATCTTGACGATATACCGTTTGAATTTGGATAACTATTAATGGTATCTTTATCTTGGTATAATAATACATATTGTAAAATGATGGTGTACTTTGGATATAGTATTTAAAGCGATAATAGATGAATCAAAGCGAAATAATGATTTTGCTGTAGCTACTGTTGTTAAAACCAAAGGGTCTACTCCTCAGAAAACTGGATCTAAGCTGCTTATTAAAAATGACGGATCTTCTGTAGGTACTTTAGGAGGAGGTTGTGTAGAAGGTGATATTTGGTTTGCTGCTAAACAATTAATGCAAGATGGTGGAAGTACTGAATACCGAGAATATGAGCTAAACGAGGATTTAGCGGCTGACGACGGATTGGTCTGCGGGGGAACAATGTATTTCCTAATTGATCCTGTTTATTCGCCGGATGCATATTTACCTTATGCTTCCGAAATAGATAAAGCTTACTCAGGTGAAGGAGCAGTGGCCTTGGCTACAGTTGTTAAGAGTGGGAGTGATGGGAATTCAAGAATCGGTGATAAATTGTTTGTGAGGGAAAACGGGGAATTTGAAGGCTCTATAGGTAATGAAAAAGAAGATGAGGATGCAAAAAATAAAGCTTTTGAGCTTATGATCCATGGTCGCAATGAGTACGTTAAAACAAACTCAGGAACCGAATATTTTATTGAGGCATATACTACCCCACCTCAGTTGGTCATTTGTGGTGGTGGACATGTTTCACGGGCTTTAGCTTCACTGGCAAAGCCTTTAGAGTTCAGGCTTTTTATCACAGATGACAGAGAAGAATTTGCAAATCCTGATCGATTTCCCGAGGCGGATATAATACTGTCTGAAACTCCTGAGGTTGCACTTCCAAAATTACCAATAAATCCGAACACCTTCATAGTAGTGGCTACAAGAGGCCATCGTTATGACAATGTTGCTTTGCTAGCTGCTGCAAAAACATCTGCAAAGTATGTTGGGCTGATGGGCAGTAAACGGAAAACTATTCTTATTTACGAGGATCTCATTCGGGAAGGCCTTGAATATGAGCGTCTAAATGAAATCAGGTCACCAATTGGACTAGATATCAGGGCTCGAACACCAGAAGAAATTGCAGTCAGCATTATGTCAGAGATTCTTATGTTCCGGCTTGGTGGTTCGGGTGCCCCCATGAAATTGGACAAAAAACAAATTGATCGCATTAGAAATAAAGTAGATAGAGATTCGAAGAGCTTTGTAGAAGCCACCTAGGTTATATATTGTCAATCACGGGTATTTTGACCGCCGCTGGGTTATCTACCAGAATGGGTGCCCCTAAAGCCCTCCTTCCCTGGCGGAATACTACTTTGATAAAACACCAGATTGGGTGCCTGCTTGGTGGAGGATGTGATCATGTTGTTGTCGTTTTAGGACACGAATGTATGGATATATCTAGGGAAATCGAGACAGGGTTTCCGGCGGGCGCTCCAATTACTATGGTCTGTAATATTGAATACGAGTTGGGAAGGGCTACCAGTATTAAGGAAGGGATACTTTCCGCCCCTTTCTACTCCAGCGGATTTTTGCTTATTGCTGTTGATCAGCCGACAGAAAATCACATCGTTTCAAGGATCATAGAGGAACATGGGTCTGTTGACGCTTTCATAACCTCCCCGAGGTACAAGGGTCAGGGAGGGCATCCAGTTTTATTTTCTAGTAAATTAAAGCCAGAATTGTTGAATATTGATGACGATACACAAGGGTTGAAACCTGTATTTGAGAATTATAGGTCAGTTTTGAACCGTATAGACTTTGACACACCCTTAGTTAGACTTGATTTAAATGATTACGAGACCTATTTGAAAAATTACAATTTGTTCTCTTAGGATGCGTGAAAATGTGGGTTATTTTCCTCTATTCGACCCACTTACTTATGGCCTTATCCAACCTCAGATTTAATTCTTCGTGGTCTTTTCCTAACGTACTTATGCTCTCCAGATCGCCGTTAGTTGAAGCTTCCTCCAGTTTTTCTTCTAATTCTGCAATTTGAGATTCTAAATTAGCTATTGAATCTTCATGATTTTCTTTCTTTGAGCGAGTGTTATTTCGTGGTTTAGATTTTTTATGATTGGTTTTGGATTTTGGTTTTGGTTTTTGGGGTGCTGGTAACTGAACTGGTCTATTATCTTCCGAAGGTTGAATTATTGGATTGGATTCAGACAACAGTTCTTGGTAAGTCCCTTCAAAATGGCGTACTGATCCATCTTCAATAATGAGAAGATTGTCTGCTAGAAGAGATATTAAATGACGGTCATGCGAGACAAACATTGTTGTGCCTTCAAAACCTTTTAACATGGATTCCAGAGCCTCCCTGCTCAATATGTCAAGATGGGTAGTAGGTTCATCTAGTACCAAGACATTTGGCTCAGTTATCAATAGCCTGCTCAAGGCTAATCTCCCTCTTTCACCTCCACTTAAAGAAGACACTTGATCGTAAATCTCTTCTCCAGTAAAAAGGAATCGGGCAAGAAAACTTCGTGCCTCTCCTATGGAAAGATTTTTAATTTCCAGCAGGGCTTCGAGTACTGTTATATTGTCAGCAATCTCATCTGAACCTTGTCTAAAATATCCGATCTTGACGTTATGTCCCAAGTTGGATGATCCTGATAAAGCTGGTATGTCACCAATAATTGTTTTCAACAAAGTGGTTTTACCTATTCCATTGTTTCCAATTATTGCTGTTGTGGTTCCACGCTCTATTTCAATATCAGGTACGTCAAACAGCTTAATTTGATTGCCTTCGTTTGAAAATCCTACGTCCAAGCCGTCAGTGCTAATCACTGTTTGCCCAGTACGGCTTGCAAAACTGGAAGATATGGAGACGGTTTGGTCATTTGAAGGAGCATCCATTCGCTCGATTTTATCGAGTCTTTTCGCTCTACCTCTTGCTTCTTTAGATCTTTGGCCGGCGTGGTATCTGGCGATGAAATTCTGTTCTCTTTTGATATATTCCTGCTGACGTATGTATTCTTTTTCAAACCGTGCATCCTCTTCTGATTTGAGGGTTTTATATTTGGAATAATTTCCGCGGTAAGATTTGAGCTGGCAATTATCTATCTCCCATATTTCAGAAGCTACTCGATCCAGGAAAAATCGATCATGGGAGACAACCATAAAAGCATTTGAGGACCTGTTCAAAAAATCTTCAAGCCACTCAAGCCCCTTAAAATCAAGATAATTTGTCGGTTCATCTAATACCAGAAGGTCAGGATCGGCTAGTAAGGCTGTTGCTAAAGCCGCTCTTGTCCTTTCTCCTCCACTTGCATCTGATACTAGTGTTGCGAGGTTTGTGTCGCTTAATCCTACACCTTCGACAACTCGATCCATCCTATTCTGATAATCATATCCACCTAATGACTCATATTCATCTAGAAAGTCTGAATATCTTTTTTCAGCCTGTGATCGCGCAGTTCCCTCAGATTCTTGGATTGCGAAAGCACTCGTCTCCATATCTTTTTCGAGTTGGACTAGGTGCTCAAAAGCTTTACTAATTTGGTCACTTAATGTTCCACTTCCTGACTGCAACGCAGTTTGTGGTACATATCCAACTCTGAGGGTATCGGACTTAAAAATATCTCCACCATCAAAATCTTGAAGGCCTAGTAAAACTTTAATTAGAGAAGTTTTGCCGCTCCCATTTGGGCCAACTATCCCAATGTGAGCTTTTTCATTTACTTGCAATGTCACGTCAGAGAAAATCTCTATGTCGGCATAATGCAGATTCAATTGTGAGGCGCCTAGTAGGGACATACATTCACTAGATTGATTAATAATTAATGGGATTAGTAATAAAATATAGTTAAATTAATAATGTTGCTTTTTATTCTATAGCGAAAGTTAAAGTTTTGGTGGATTGAATATGCCTTTTTTGCTTACTGTTTTGGCTCATCATTCGGAGCCAGGCGATCCTGACCTAATGAGTTGGCTGATAGATACGATAAGACATTTGATAGGTGGAGATTCTACCCTGGCCTTACTAGTTCTATTTTTGGTTATTATCGCTGTTCCGATAGCAATTGTGGCTGCATATAAAATGTTTTTCTAGAAATTAGAAAGGTATATCAGATAGTGAATACCAATTTGCATGCGGCTCTACCGGTATTCCCTTTGAAGTCAACAAATCACCGATTTCCATTTCCAAATTATTGTCCCGCTGATTGTTGTCAGTAGGTACCAGTGGATAAAATTTTGCTGATCTGTAATTACAGACCCAATAGGAGGGTTCATTTTTAGCCATGCCTTTGAATATGGCGGCTGTCATGGTACTGCCCAGTCCCAGGTTGGCTATATGAGAACTAACCGAGTTGACGTCATTTATCATTTTTTGAATTATTGGATTTTCAAATACAATCCAAGAACTATCATATTCACCAGATTTCATGCTAATAATTTTGGATGTTATAGGCTGCTGTTCGGGATGAATATTTTTTAGTGATGCATCAATATTTTCGAAAAACGGATCATCACTTGTGTTTAATAATAGAGCGGACTTTACTGAGAATGTGATTTTTTCTGTGCTTTTTGGAAATGTAAGGTTTTCAACCCTCAGAATAGTGGAAAGAATGTCAGATTCATCCGACTTAGGTTTATTGCGTTTGCCAAAGATACTTTTAAGTAGGCCCACAGTCTTTATATTACCTGAGTAAGTGCCAATTTTGCCGTTGCATTTCCATGAGTCTATCTATTCTCACTTCTGTCTTGGGGTGTGATGACATCAGTGATGCAATTGCATTACCTTGCAGCGCAGGAATAATGAAAAATGCGTTAGCATGCTCAACTTGGCGAAGATCTTTTTCAGGTATTTGCGCTATTTGTCCGCTTATTTTATTAAGGGCTGAAGCAAGGTTGGATGGGCTTCCAGTCATGATTGCACCTTCTCTGTCAGCTGCTAATTCTCTATATCTAGAAAGGGTACTTATCAGAATTTGACTAACAAAATAAATTACTATCACCCCGACATAAACAGCCATCATAATCATAGCAGCTTGACCGCCATTACCTTCCCTTCTATGTCCTCCAAAACCACCGAATAGGCTCATCCAAAATAGCATCTGCATCAAAAATCCAGCTATTACTACAATAAGGCTAGCCCATGTCATTACCATAACGTCGCGATTTTTTATGTGTGCAAGTTCATGGCCAATGACCCCTTCTAGTTCATCGTCATTTAACCGATTTAGTAGTCCAGTGGTCACTGCTACTGTAGCATGGTTTGGACTTCTACCTGTGGCAAAGGCATTTGGTGCCTCTATGTCCATTATTGCAACTGTGCGTGGTTTTGGAATGCCGCCAACTATCGAAAGTCTTTCTATCATGCCATGTAGTTTTGGTTGCTCCTCCGCAGTAACGGGTTTTGCCCCAGTAGTTTTTAGAACGAGTTTGTCAGACATGAAATATTGGAAAAACACCATTGCGATCCCCATACCAAGTACAAGAAAGAGAGGCAATCCGGAAATAAGCAATATTCCGAATAGGGCTATGTAAGCTACAAATAGCATTAGACCAGTCATTACCATTCTGATTGTTAATTGGTGATCTTTGCCAATTGAATTTCGTTGCATAGTTTTTCAACACCTTTGGGTGATTAAATGTCTTATTTCAATTATATTATATTTGTTGCTCTTATTTGTGCTTATCTGATTCACAAATTATGGCAACGAATATAATGCTTATGAAGACAGTGAATCATCTGATGAGGAAAACATAGTGGTCTGGAAAACTGTCGGTCAGTCTGCTTCCATCGAACGCATTTCGAGAGCTGTAAATCTTAAAAGGCTGTCTCACGCTTATTTGATATGCGGTGTGGCTGGCATAGGTAAACTGACATTTGCCCTTGATATAGCGAAGGTAGCCAACTGTCTTGAAATCGATGAAAATTTAGCCCCGTGTGGCTCCTGTAATCAATGTCACAGAATCGATTCCTACAATCATACTGACGTACATGTTTACGGTGTTAGGAAAGATCCTAAGGAGGCAGACCGATCTGCCACTATGGTTACAATCGAACAACTCAGAGAAGATTTTCTAAAACAGGTTCACCGGAAGCCATATGAAGGGCGGACTAGGGTTTTTATTATCACCGCAGTTGAGGGTATGAGATCAGAGCAATCCAATATTTTGCTTAAGACTTTGGAAGAGCCTCCCGAAAATGTGATGATTATATTGCTGGCACAAAATCCCAATAATCTTTTAGCGACGATAGTCTCGAGGTGTCAGGTTCTGACGCTAGAACCAGTTTCCGAGTCAGAAATTCAGCAATATTTAAGTTCCATTGCTTTGGATACAGATGTCCCATTAGAGGAGATAGTAAAGCTTTCTAGGGGTCGACCAGAATGGGCACTTCGAGCAGCCACAAATTCTGACATCTTGGAAAATGTAGAAACAAACTTGAATCTTTTTATAGAATGCTTAACAAGTGGTCTCAGCGAAAGATTCAATCTTTCGAGAAATTTATCTAGTCAATTTTCGCGAGACAGAGAATCTGTATATGAATTTCTTGATACGGCCTTAACTTGGATGAGAGATGTTTTACTTTTCAGCAATGAAAGGATTTCGGAGGTCATCAATATTTCTAGAAAGGATCAAATTGGCCAATTTTCTGACATGTTGGACCCTGCAGATATTTTAGAGGTTTTAAAGCTTATAAGAATTACTATCGACAACCTCAGAAAAAACGTAACTTCAAGCCTTGTTTTAGATAATCTGATGTTAAAGCTTCCGACTGTAAATCTGTCGAATTGACCAAAATCCTAGCCTGCAATTAGTTTTTCCAGGGTATGAACGGCGACCACTCATCTTCTAGCTTTCTGTGGTAGAAGATGTAGTAAGGGTTTGGCTTTGGAGCGGATGGAAGCCTAAGCAATGTCATTTGAGCTTCCTTTGGTGTTCTTTCAGCTTTGTTGTGGTTACATTTCATACAGGCGCTAACTACATTTTCCCATACATGTTTTCCATTTCTGGATCTGGGTATCATATGGTCGATGGTTAACTTTTTGGTTGATACTCCACAATACTGACATGTAAAGTTATCTCTATAAAATAATGCTTGGCGTGAGAGTCTTCTTTCAACCATGGGCTTTTTGACCATATAGTAAAGTCTGACTACCGAAGGCATTGGGAATGCCTCGCTTGAACTTCTTATTTCGCCTCGCCCGTTTACTATCAGCTCAGCTTTTCCCCTGCCCATTAGTACAATTGCCCTTCTGACGCTACAAATGTTTAAGGGTTGGTAGTTTTGGTTTAATACCAGAACAGGTGATTCTATTGTGGAGGCTGAGGCTGTGGTCATCCTTCTATTCAAGCTTCGAATCAAGTATTTTGATCGCAGTCATATAGTCTGTTGGTATGATTCCGAAGGCGTCGTCGGGCGTTATTTGGAGTACAGAAACAAAGATAGGGGCAATTGTTGAGTCAATTAAGGCATCTTCTATAGAGGTCCTAGTATTTTCTATCTTTGCATCTATTCCCTCTATGACGAGAATTTCTCCATTTGATATTAGAGAACTGCCGGGAACATCTGGTAGTTCATGAAAGTCATAGGCCAGCCTAGTAAGACCTGCTATTGTCACAGAGCAAATTATGACTCCAACAATCAAACCTAAAATTATTCCAGCTATTCGGCTAAATCCCAAAGTCGCTACATCAATGACCGTCAAAAATGGCTTGATGAATTTGAGTATTATTTTTGTTACGACAAGGGTTAAAATCAGGATAATTACATAAGCTACTATAGTGGTGGTTGTGTCAATACTAAGATTGACACCACTAAGTTCACTGACAGCTTTTACTGAATCTGATTGAAGGCCGAGGGCGTCACCTATAAGTTCGCCAATAGTTTGTGACACTTCTCCGGAAATTCTCCAGCCAATCAAAATTCCAATACCATATATGGCGGCGACAAATATTCCCGTTTTCAAACCCCAGTACATGGACACAATAAGGATGCCCAATATGACAAAATCTAACCAATTCATATTCAAACCTTATTTCGAGTCATCTATTCAGAAAACAGCTTCAGTTTAGCATAAGGTTCCTTTCGTTTTACTTGACGAGGGTACCTTTAGGTATTAGCTTCTTGGCGGTTCTACTGGGACCGGGTTTACAAGACCACTTCCTAGGGAAATTGGTACCAGTTTATCTAGCTCATCCAATGTCCATTTTCCGTCTTTATGAATGCTTTTTATTACGTGTCGCGGGGAATATAAAGATAAAGCCCATCCGCTTGTGCCAAAAACTTGACCTGTTATTCCTTCTGCGGCTTCAGAGGAAAGATATACTACCTTCGGTGCATTATTAGCCGGATCTCGATATTCCGGAGGGGGTTCAGACGGATTTACTACTGCTAATCCCACAGCTTCTCTTTGTTGCTGCCTTAACTCAGTGGTAGATTGGGGCACAGTATCTGTCATCCTTGTGGATCCCCCAGGGTATACGGCATTCACCATTATGTTGTATTGCTCGAGCTCTTTTGATACTGCTCTTGTGAAGCCAACCATGCCTTCTTTGGCTGCGGCATAGTTTCCTTGGCCGGAGGCGCCTAAGCCCGAACCAGATGAAAATAACACTATTCTGCCATACCTGTTTTTTATCATGTGAGGTACAACATTTCTTACCATGTTGAATGCGCCGTAGAGGTGAACTTGTAGTACAAGATCCCATTCCTCTTCTGTCATGTTAAATATCATTCTGTCTCTGAGAATGCCTGCTGGATGGCATAGTATGTCGACCTGACCAAACGAATCTATTGCGGTCTGAACTATGTTGGCAGCACTGTCAAAATCCGCAACAGAATCATATGAAGCTACAGCCTCACCACCTTCAGCTTTTATTTCATCCACGACTAAATCCGCAGGAGTAGCCGAGTCACCCGTGCCATCTACTGATCCACCAAGGTCATTGACCACAACTTTTGCACCATCTCTAGCCAACCATAGCGCAACTTCTCTACCTATACCTCGCCCGGCACCAGTTACTATAGCTACTTTTCCTTCAACCCTTTTAGTCACCTTATCACCTCTCGAAGTTCTTTAATTTCTTATTGTTGATTTTCTACCCTTTGAATCAGAAACCATATCCCATCATTTTGGGGAACAAAACGTCCATTTCTTCCATTGTAAAGTTACCCCATTTGTTTACTACGTTCTCGATGTCGGGGTTAGAGTAGACATATAGACTTCCTCCTCTAACTCCCAATACGTATCCATTTATATTTGGTGCGGCTTCAGTGCATAGATATACTGCAAGAGGGGCTACATTTTCAGCATCGTCTGGCGATCCATCTCCTGACCAGCTGGGGATTTCGGGTGATGGCCCTATGCCGGCTCTTTCATCCCTCGATGGGCCCGATATTTCAGGAACTCTGTGTTGATCTACTGCCCCAGGAAATAATCTGGTTTCGGCCATAGCTGATATAGCATTAGCTGTAACTCCATATTTACCTAGGTCTTTGGCAGTCGTTCTAGTTAATCCTATAATTCCTTCTGTAGCCGCTGCATAATTTGAGCGTCCAACATCCCCTAGTCCGGAATCTGCAACCATGTTTACTACCCTGCCGGACCTTTGCTGACGGAATAATATTCCAGCAAATTTTGTGGTGGTGAAAACACTTTTAGAATTATTGCGTACGACTTGATCAAAATCGGATTCTGTCATCTGATAGATCATACGGTCTTTTAATGACCCCGCAGAGTTAACGAGAATATCGATTTGGCCATAGTTGTCTACACAGGCTTGTATTAAACTCTCTCCTCCTTCCATCGTAGATACATCTGAATAATTGGCTATAGCTTTTCCACCGGAAGATTTGATTTCGTCCACGACTCCATCTGCTGGTATGTTTGATGCACCAGTACCATCGACTTCCGTACCTTTGTCGTTGACGACAATGGAAGCCCCTTCTTCAGCGAGGAGTTTTGCGATACCCCTACCTATACCTCTTCCCCCACCGGTGACCACAGCTATCTTTCCTTCTAATCTATTTCCCATTTTGTGACCGTCCTCTTTTAAATATTTTGAAGCTATATCGAATTATTCTGTGATTGGCGTTCTAAACTTGTGTCTAATCGGGCTCAATTATAAAAGCATAACTACATAAAAATAAACATGGCACTCATTCAGGCTATCTATAGTCAATTTATATTTTTGGATATTTCTTTAATGAAAGAAAATAAAGTCCCGTAGCGATAGCCTGAAAAGGAGATATAAGAGTTGAGACCAAAACATCCCCCAAAAGTAGAATGAAATCTGAATTAAGGTTTGATGAAACTAAATTTAGAGCATATGTTGGAATTGTCATCAGGATCAGTATGACAAGTCCGGTCCCAAAAGTTACCCACCACCTTTTGTCTACTAAGTCCCAACTCTTCTGAATAGATTGTGTAACGCCAGTGTTGTCTAAGACCATCGACGGAAGAGCGAAATACCATCGGACTACTAAATAAATCAGAATTGGTATTCCTATCAATAATAAAGATAATATGAAAGGTATTATGAATAAGCCTATCAAGAATAGTGAAAGTAGCATCAATTTGCCGATCCGGGACAATGAGTAGTTGATGCAGATTATGGGTGAAACTTTTTCTGAGTTGGCGAATTGAGCAGACCCCACAATAATCGACATGATGGATATGAGATTTGCGACAAGCCCAATCGCTACAAAAAATACTATTGTAATTATTTTCCATATTGGTATTGCTTTGAATTCTGACAGCAAATTTTCAGAAATTTGACTGTCGTTGTATTGCTGAAAGTTTGATAGTGAAATTAATTCAGTTTCAAGTAAGGTTCGAATGATAATTCCAAGTATGAGAGTTGGTATTCCATTAATTAGAGCCAAAAATATGAAACTTCTAAAATTTTGTTTGTATGCGGAGACTGATGTAGAAATTAAATCAACTAGTTTTCCAGGTTCTGGGAGTATTTGGTCACTGTAAATAGCATTTTTGTCAGATTCAAGGAGCTTGGCGGAAGAGTCATCTAGATCTTTAGAGTCATATCTTGTTTCAAGGCTACTAGAAACAATTTGGCCACAATTTTTACAGAAAGTTTGATTTTTGTTTATTTCTCCACAACGATCACATTCGATTCCCAAATCGTTGCCACAGCCACCACAGAACAGACTTGTCGGATCATTTTCAAATTTGCAATGTTCGCAGGAGGACATTGCCTTATACAGGGTTGCCGTACATATCTATATGCTTAACGAGATACCCTAATTCCTCCAAACCTGTCTCCACTTTATCCCGGTCTCCTACGACTATTATTTTGGTTTCATCAAGAGAGAGGTGTTTCGATGCAGATTCTCTCACTTCATCCACCGTCAGGTCAGATATCTTCTTAATATTAGCTTCAAAGTGATTTATGGGTAGATTGAATCCTGCCATATTGAGCAATTGATTTACAATTTGTTGATTTGATTCAAATTGTGATGGGACGCTCTTAATCAAACCTTCTTTGGCTTTTCTGAATTCTTCAAGGCCGATCTCTTTACCTTCCCTAATATCACCCAGCTCCTTTAAGGTCTCAAAAACCGACTCTTTGGTTACTTCTGTCTGTACGCTTCCTCTTGCTAGGAATATAGAAAATGGCTTCATCCATTCGATAGAGGAATGGAACCCATAGCTGTATCCCTTATCTTGTCGCAGGTTCATGTTTAGGCGACTTGAATAATCTCCACCGAGTATGTAGTTCACAAAAGCGAGGGCATAATAGTCAGGATGTTCTCTAGGGATCGATATATGACCTGCTCTTAATATCGATTGAGCTGAACCAGGTCTGTCAACAAGATAAATAACAGGGCCATTTTGATCCGTCTTCTGTAGTTCCAATTCGGGAACCATATTTTTCTGTTTATTTGGGAGTTCTCCAAATTTTTCATTTAGTAAGTTAATAGAATCATCAGGGGATATATCTCCCACCACAAGAAATGTTTTGGTGGAGTTGTGGAGCATATCTTGATATTGACTTTGGATAGCATCCCTATTGATGGAACTTACACTTGTTTCGTTGCCGCTGATGGTATGGCCATAGGATGATTCGGAACCAAGCAAAATGGATCTAGTTGCGATCGCTGCTGTCGCATCGGCGCTATCTTGGATTGACTGTAGATCAGCCAGTTTCTCATTCCTAATTCGTTCTATCTCTTCAGTCGGGAAAATGGGATTGAAAATTGCGTCTGAAACTATTTCTAGTCCCTTACTAGTATTATCTGATACTCCTGAAACAGCTATGAAAGTATGCTCTCTGGATACATCCTTCGTAAGGTAAGATCCCAGAAACTCGATTTCATTTGCGATCTGTGAGCTGCTTCTACTCGGAGTTCCCTCAAACAGCATGTCGATCATGAATTGTGATAGGCCAGAATTTTCTTCAGGATCATTTGTTGATCCAGTGTCTAGGAGAAGTCCAATGTTAGTTAAAGGTAATTGAGGACGATGAACCATCAACACTTTTATTCCATTATTTAAGAACATTTCTTTCGGCTCGGGTGGTACAAAAGCCGTTGGAGTCGAGGGTCCTGGTGTTTTGCTTCTATCAATTTGTGAACTGATAGATTTATTGTCACTGAGTGGTTTTACATTTAAGCCGACAAAATTGTCATTTAACAGTTGCGCCGCCTTCGAAATATCTTGGGCGGTTACTTTTTTATATCTTTCCAGATCATTTTCTATAAGACTTGGGTCACCGGCCATAACATTAAAATGGTTTAGTTGATCTGCCTTACCCCCAAAACCTCCGATCTTTTCCAATTGACTTATATGGTAGGAGAGTATTCTGTTATGAGCTCTTTCCATTTCTTCGTCAGAGGGAGGTACGTCAGATATATCCCGCAAGGATTCTTGTATATCTGAATAAATGTCTTCGGTCGAGATACCTGGATTTGCTGTAGCAATTATATGAAATTCACCCGATATTTCTTGACCATGGTGATAGGCTCGTATATCTCTGGTGTTTTGTTTTTCGTAGACAAGTTTTCGCTCCAACCTGGAGCTTCTTCCATCTGACATAATCACTGAAAGTACATCCAATGCGGCCTGTTCTTCAGTGAATTCAGGCTTCGTTGGCCATGCGAGGTACAATCTGGGCAGACTTACCGAGTCTTCTAGAGTTGCCCATGTTTGACCCTTTAGGGCAGAATCCATTTGGTGGAACCTGTCTATTGTTGGCCCAGGGGGTAAATTCCCGAAGTACTGTTCAGCTAAGCTGAGGGTGCGCTGTGGGTCTATGTCTCCTGCTATCGCAATACTTGCATTGGATGGATGATAAAACTTTCTAAAAAAATCTTTCACGTCTTCGATGTCTGCTCGATCCAAATCCTCTTGGGAACCTATGGTAGGCCAGTTATATGGATGAGGTATTGGGAAAAGCAATTCTTGGAGCTTAAGATAAGCCATTCCATACGGCCTATTTTCGTAACTCTGCCTTCTTTCGTTTTTTACTACTTCCCTTTGCAAATCGAATCTACCTTGGTCCAAGGCTTCTAGTAGGAATCCCATCCTGTCTGATTCCAGCCAAAAGGCTAATTCCAGATAGTTTGAAGGCAAATTTTCCCAATAATTTGTTCTGTCGTTAGTTGTGGACCCGTTGACTAGAGCACCTATTTCCTGAAGTGGGCCGAAATAATCATTATTGTGATTTTTGGAGCCCTCAAACATTACATGTTCAAATAGATGTGCGAATCCTGTTTTTCCTGGAACCTCATTTTTCGATCCCACGTGGTACCAGACATTAACCGCAACAGTTGGAACTGTTTTGTCGACGTGGGTAATTACGTCCAGACCATTTTGGAGAGTGTGTTTTTCGAACGGGATGGAGATCATATTCTAAGATTTGTTGGGGAGGGCTATTATTCCCGTGCCGATGACGAGTTTTACCCCGTCAGAATTTTCCATGACCACATCACATTCTATTTTAGTGCTTTCTCCGGTCTCGTCCTTATCTGTCACGATTCCACTGAAAGTAAGTTCTTTGTTGTGCGGGACGGTTTGCCGGAACACAACATCTATTTTTAAAAGACAAACCGTTTCCGACCAATCAGTAAGTACTTGGGACATCAAGGCAATGTTCATTGGCCCAGGCACAATGGCTTCAGGTAGGCCTTCGCTGTTGGCGAATTCTTTTGAAGTAAACCGTGAAGGAGCGACTTTTTTTTCCCTAATGGAGACGAATTGAATTACATCATCGTCTGAAACTGACCTAGTTATAGGTCCAATTTCATCTCCAATGTCAACGTCTTCAAAATACAGATTCTTACTCATCTACTTTTATTCCTTCTAACAAAAGATTCCGTCACTAATGCCACAGTCGTATCGTCCTGATTCTTGAAATGCGTTTCCCAGACAGCAAAGACCATCTTTCCGGATCTTCCTGTTTTGGCGTATACGTTATCCAGCTTGGTGCTTGCGGATAGTACGTCCCCTGGCCGTATTTCGGCCTTACATTCAATTGATTGGCCTGCGAAGAAACTTATTTCTCCGAATTCAAGTTTTATGTCAGGTCTCGAAACTCCCGAAACAAAAACGTTGCAAATTGTCGAAGGAGCAACGATGTCCCCTTCACCGTTCTCATCACCCACATATCTGGGATTTGTCTCCCCTGTTGATTTAGCGAAGCCCAGTAACATTTCACGCGTCAATTCGAAAGTTCCTATGTCTGTTTCTACCCCAAGCAGACTTCTGTCGTATACGATTCCCTCATCGGTGGTCATGTTTTGCTCCACAATTCCTTCTATTTATCAAGTCTTACAGCTTTAAAGGACCCGTTTCGGAGTTCCTCAACTAGATCATATTCATCAGAAATGTCTTTTTCAAAATTTGTCATACAAGTGCCAATTGCACTAACGATATGGGCGTCACTTCCACCGGTGCCTTGGTATCCCTTAGCATCAATTAATAACTCCGCTTTTTCACCTTCACCTGGTCTGTTTGATCCGTTGAGTCTTTCCACAGTCTTAACAGTTTCAAAACCTGTAACGCCTTTGTCTAGGTATTCTGCAAACCCAATTCCAGCTCGTCCAGGATGAGCCGGAATCGCAATCGCTCCATACGTATCGCAGCAATCTACCAGTTTCTGTGCACTCATATTAACATCTGAAAAATCTATTTTGTTGGTGAGTTCTTCTGAAATTCCATAAACTAAAAAGTGCCCAGTGTCTGTGTCTAGTTCAGCACCTTTCAAAATTATCAGGCCACTTTCAGACGCCAAACTACTGTAGTTGACACTATGATTAAATTGCCTGTGCTCTGTTAAGACAAATCCATCTATGGATTTACCTTTCTTCCTTAGCACATTAGCCCATTTTATGTATTGTTCTACAGTTGCTCTAGAATCGTCTGATGCAACTGAGTGAGTGTGTAAATCAAGGAGCATAACAGGTTTGAATGTTAGGTCAGCACTTCACTCTAGTCAAGAAATTAATGTATTAAACTAACAGAATTATATCCATCGGATACTAAAAATAAGGAAGTGGGTGAAAAATATGGATTTAGGACTGAACGGTAAAGTTGCTCTAGTAACAGGCGGGAGCAGGGGGTTAGGCAGAGAAAGTGCCTTATCTTTGGCTAGGGAAGGTGCGAATGTCGCTATATGTGGAAGAACCCAAGACACCTTGGATGATACTGTGAATGAACTTAAAGGATTGGGCGGAGTCTGCATAGGAGTCGTAGCGGATGTTTCCGATACCTCGTCAGTTGGGTATTTACATACTGCTGTGACTGAGGCCTTGGGGCCAATAGATATTCTGGTAAATAATGCGGGTGGTACCAGATCTCGAGAGGATATAAGTGCGACTCTTATAGAGGATTTTAAAGGCACATTTGATTTGAATGTTTTTGGAGCATTTGAGCTCATGCAGCACGTCATTCCCTCGATGAAGAGTAAGGGGTGGGGTCGGATTATCAACATTGCTTCTATATGGGGGAGAGAATATGGTGGGAATATATCCTATATGTCAGCGAAAGCAGCTTTAATCGCCGCTTCCAAGCATGCTGCTATTGCTTTGGCCAAGGATGGGATATTGGTAAATTCCATTGCTCCAGGTTCCATAGAGCATCCAGGAGGATCCTGGGAAAGGTTTCAGAATGACAATACCACGGAGGTTGTAGAAAACTTTATAAAAGATAATTTGCCCCTCGGAAAGTTTGGATGGCCGGAACCTTTAGGAGATCTCGTAGCGTACCTAGCTTCCGATAGATCTGGATTAATTACAGGGTCATGTATTGTCATTGATGGAGGCCAGAGCGTATCGATGATATAGAACTTAATCTTGTAAAGATCTTTTGGGATTTGGATGATCTAGGACTTCTTTGTTAACCAAATTTTCCGGCATAGTATTTCTGTAAACTCTGACTACTTCACTAGCAGCTCGTTCCTCTAGTTCGAGGGTGGATTCTTGCGAAAAGAAGGCAGTGTGAGGGGTTATTAGGATGTTTTCGAGCTTCATCAAGGGATGGTCTTTCGCTGGTTCATTCTCGACCATCACGTCCAAACCGGCGCCGCCAATTTTTCCATTTGACAATGCATCATGTAGAGCATGTTCATCAATTAATGGGCCGCGTGCGGCATTTATAAGGAAGGCATCATCCTTCATCAAATCCAATTCTTTTGGGCCAATCATTTTTTCAGTTGCCGGGGTTAGTGGGGCATGAAGAGACACAAAGTCTGATTTTTCTAGTAGTTCTGTAAGGCTGACTAATTTCGCACCATGGGATTCGACAACTTCCTTAGGTGTTATTGGGTCGGAGGCAAGTATTTCTAACCCGAACGCTGAAGCTTTTTCAGCTACGGCCTGTCCTATCCGGCCAAACCCAATAATTCCGATTGTTTTGCCTCGGAGTCTCTTTATACGCATGGTTAAACCTAAATGTCCCCAACCGTCAGTTTTGACTGATTGGCTGAATAAAGCTATTTTCCTATTCCAAGTGTGCAGCATCGCTAATACATGGTCAGAAACTTCATCTACACAGTAGTCTGGAACATACGTTACCGGTATACCTAATTCAGTAGCCGTAGCCACGTCTATATTGTCGACTCCTACCCCAAATCTACCTATGGCAACACAATTTTCAGCGGATCTGATTACCTTACCTGTAACTTTTGCAAAGCAAGTCATTATTGCATCCACATCTTTTGCCAAATTGATTAGAGTATCTTCGTCTCCGTTGGGGGCAACGATTACTTCAGCTCCTGCAGCTTCTAAAACAGCCCTTTCTGGGTCTGTGGTTGGCCATACGTGGTCTGTAATGAGGACTTTCCAACCCATTTTAATCTCCCTCTTTTTATGAATTTATTGATGTTAAATCTACAGGCATCGGATTAAACATACACCCTTCAACAAAAACCTCGAAGAAATCTGGGACCGTTTCCAACTCCAAATGTTCGATTTGCAAAACTAGCTTTTCTATTTCTGTTCTCATTTTGGTTGATTTGAGCATAAGAATGGCCCCTTCGAGTGAAGCATTCCCTACTTTTTCAATTTTTTCTAGCGGGAAATTGGCTATAAACCCTATATCACGTGCATTTGAGGAATTTATGTAATTTGCGAAACCTCCGGCCAGAAACAGTTTGGTTATTTTATCGATGGGGGTTCCGAAATGCCTCAATGCTAGATATTGCCCGCAGTAATTCGCGGATTTGGCCTGAGCCAAGGCACTAATATCGGACCTGTAAAGGCTCATGTCTTCTTTTTCGGAAAACGAGTATTTGTTTGAACCATCTAAGTAGACTCCAAGTTCAGACATCAAATTAGATTTTCTAAGTTCTGCCAATAAATCAATTAATCCCGAGCCGCATATACCCTGAACATTGCTATTTCCAATGGTTTCGATTTCCAAAATCCCATCTCTAATCTTGACTGATTCGACAGCTCCTTCATATCCAGGCATACCATAGGTTATTTCTCCTCCTTCAAAGGCGGGGCCAGCTGGGCAAGAAGCAGCAATCATTTTATCTTTTGTCCCTATAATCACCTCAGTGTTCGTTCCTATGTCTACAAGCATAATGGCATCTTCAGTTTGATCTGCTCTGATAGCAAGTAGATCGGCTGCTACATCTGCACCTACGTGAGAACCTATGAGAGGTCCACTGTATATACGTGCTTCCGGGAATATTCGCAAACCAAATTCTTTAGCTTTAGCACTAATGGATGTAGATTTTCTGGACCCGACCTCAAACTCGTTTTGAATCATAGATTTGTAAGGTTTTTCGCCTACAGATTGGACATCAATCCCGAATAGTATGTCCCGCATTGTAGTATTCCCAACAAATACTGCATCATAAATTCTTCTTCTGTGAATTTTATGATCATTTAGCATTTCGCCTATTTCATAATTGATCGATGCTATTAGTACCTTTTTCAATTCACCATTATTTGGCCCCCCATCATAGGAAATTCGATTCATTACATCAGAACCACCAAACCTTTGGGGATTTTCGAACGATGATGTCGCTATGACCTTCCCATCTTCCAAATTTATTATGCTTAGGACTACGGTGGTGGTTCCGATATCTCCGGCAAGCCCTAAAATATGACCCTGGTATTTATCCACATCCGTACCGTCAATAAATACCCGTCCGTCGTTTGTCGTGACAATGCTATCTAGGATTATTTCCCTTTTGATCCCAGAGGTTAGAATTTTTGGTTGTCGTCTCAGGGTGCTAAATTCAATATCGGCTGACAAATCTTTGACGACGGCTTGGCAGGCTAATCTGTAATTGCCTCTCAGGAAATTTTCCTCTTCGCTCAATTTGTTTAAGGAATCCATACCATTTTTGATTTCAACCACACACTCGTGGCATTCGCCATTCCTGCCACAGGCGGTCGGAACTCTTACCTGCAAGTCGTCAGCATAATCAAATATAGTTTTGTCAGGGGATGCAGGATGCTCTTTGCCATCGGCAAAAACTGGAGACATAATTTATACCTTCAAACTTGATTTGGTTGTAGGTATTTTACAAGGTGTAAGTAAAAGTGGGTTATTTTCAGGTTAATTGCTGGTTTCCCAAGCTGATCGGTAATCTATGTCATCGCTGCCAAGACAGAGATAGAGTTCTCCGCTGGTACCAGGTCTATCTTGATTTCTACAACCAAATTTTGCAGTGCATCTGTCTTCAACATTCTTGTAAGGACATCTCCATGACGACACTTCAGAGGCCGTGTCTGATATTGATCTAAAAATCGACTCTAGTTTTCCTAAACTCTTCCTATATTTTTCTTGATCAACTGGTTCCATAATAATGTCTCGATGGTCACAGGTTTGGTCAAATTTTATCCGATAGTGCTTACTGAATGTTCTGCATCAGGGCTCATAAAAGCTTTGGCTAGTTCTACACAGGATATTGCATCCTTCCCATACCCGTCAGCACCCATATCATCAGCAAATTCTTGGGAAAGTGGAGCTCCTCCCACCATGATTTTTACGAATTCCCTCATTTCAACTTCTTCAAATGCATCAATTGTTCTACCCATATTTGGCATAGTGGTGGTTAGTAGTGCAGACATTCCCAAAACTCCCGCTTCATTCTCCTCAACTGCTTCTATGAACTCTTCTGGTGAAGTGTCTACACCTAAATCGATGACTGTAAAACCTGCTCCCCTTAACATCATGATACAAAGATTCTTGCCGATGTCGTGAAGGTCGCCCTTTACTGTACCCATTATTACGGTACCAACAGGCTCTATCCCAGAAGCCGACAAAATCGGTTCGATGTGGGTCATACCTGCTTTCATAGCACGTGCAGCCACTAGAACTTCTGGTACAAATATTAAGTTGTCACGAAATTTAACTCCGACAATTGCCATACCTGCTATAAGCCCGTCATCGAGGATGGTATTGGCCGTAAATCCAGCTTCCAAGGCCTCTTGAGTTAGTTGATCTACTCTGTTGTTGTCCCCCTTTATTAGGGAGACGGATATATCTTGCATCAAAGGGTCTGCTTCGTCCCAAAGGGAACGAATGTGTTGTTGTTCAGACGGGTTAGTTACATACCCTAACTCTGACTCCAAATCTTCATTAGTAACTGGCATATGGTCTAGGAACCTCTGGTATTTATTAGTCTATGTGCAATCGATTGTAAATTGAACTTAGAGTTGCGTTTAAGCGGAGCAATTATACGACTAAAGTGTAAGCAGATACAGGCTAACCACGCCTCTCTGCTGTCCAATCTTTGATCGCTAATGGAATCTCCATTAGGTTTTCTATTTTAGTTGCCAAAGGGATCGCACACTCAGGCCCAATCATCTGCACTCCAGCTTCCAAGCATTTGTATACTTCTTGCCTGACTTCTTCCGGGCCTCTCGCATACAGAGTCTCTGGGTTATTTATGTTACCTACTAGAGTGATACCACCATCGACTGCATCCATGGCTTCCTGAGGGTCATTTTTCGAGTCAAAATGAAAAGAAGCCATCCCTGTTTTGGCGATATATGGCATTCTGTCGACGGTTTTACCACAGATATGCAAAATAAGAGGAACATCCAAAACATCTACCATTTCGGTATGAATATCTTGTAAGAATTCTTTATAGTAAGCTCCACTAACAAGGTCACCTGTGGCGTGATCAGGGAATGTTAGAGCGTCTGCTCCTGCGTCTATTTGAGCCTGACCAAAAAGTACTGAAATTTCCTTTAATTTTTCCAAAGCTCTTTTTGTTTCTTCAGGATTATCAACTGTGCCCAAGAGAAAACTCTCGACGCCAAATACATGGTAGGCAAGTGTCCACGGGCCCATCGTTTTTCCTATAACTGCTACTTCGTCACCGAACTCGTCTTTTAGCATTCTTATTGAGTCTGTTATAGCTTTCATATCTCGATGTTCAAGAATGTCTGAAGGTATCTTTACATCGTCAGCAGATTTCCATATTGGGTTATACATCCGGACCGTGGGCCAGTTGTCTTTTTCTTCCCATTGCATTTCACAGCCAAGTGCCGATGATTCTTGAATTATGCTGAAATAAGGGGAAACTGAATCGAAACCTAGTTCGGTGTATCCGGTGGCAGCTAATCTGGCTGCCATTTCTCCGTCCTGACAGGCATAAGGGAAGGGGGCGTCAACCAAATCCATCAACTCAACTGTTGCCACATTGGTTGGATTAACTGCAGGGGTTCTATCAACAGGTTTTCCTGTCAACGCATTCATTACTCGTTCTTTTGGTGACATAGTCTCTTGATAA
>ENA-UPTF01000798-UPTF01000798.1-marine-metagenome-genome-assembly--contig:-NODE-798-length-21215-cov-4.404627_pt1 | contig 21215 bp, 16 predicted proteins | sample MGYA00238166_ERZ767019 | MGnify/ENA primary metagenome ERZ767019 (study PRJEB28930, sample SAMN06266391) | marine metagenome | isolation source: Sea water from 250 m depth | place: Atlantic Ocean | study... | reverse complement strand
GTTTATTCCATGGGTTTTGTTCTCCTTGGTATAGGCTACTTTCTTTATCCTCTTGCAGGAGACAGCACTGAACTCATCATATTCCGTATCTTTATTGCTCTAGGTTGTGCTTGCAATACAGTTATGTTGCCCACCACTGCGAATGATTATGTACATGAGAGCACAAGAGGGAAACTCATCGCAACCACATCAATTATGAACGGATTAGGCTTAGTGCTCATCATAGGTAGCTTTAGAAGGCTCCCAGAATATTTTGTTAATCAAGGCTATGATAGTGCGCTCTCTGGTCAATACACAATATGGTGTGCCGCAGTAATGGTTTTAATTGTTTCGACAGTACTTTTCACCAATTTGAAGAAAGGTGCGCCTGCTCAGGTGACTAAGAAAGGGTCTTATTTTTCAACATTGGGAATCGCATTTAAAGAAGCTAAAAACCCAAGAGTCGCACTTGCATATACTGCTGGAGTAGTATCGAGAGGTGATTTATCTGTGGTTAGCACCTTTTTCTCACTATGGCTATTCAATGAAGCTATCTCTATGGATATGTCTCGAGCAGAAGCATTTAAACTATCAACGGGGTTTTATGTGATGGTTCAAGCTTTTGCAATACCCGGAGCAGTTTTGATCAATTTCTTCATAGATAAAGTCGATCGAGTCATGGCTTTAGCTATTTCGATGGCTATTGCTGCATGCGGTTACCTCTATTTAGGTTTTATTGATGATATTTTCAGTACCCAAATGTATTTTGGTGCAGCGCTTTTAGGCTTGGGAGAAATTTTTGCCAACATTTCAGCAATATCCTTGATAGGTAGTGCAGCACCGGCAAAAGGTCGGGGTGCTGTCATTGGTGGTTTTAGTTTCTTTGGTGCAATTGGTATTCTTTTAGTTGCCGTTATTGGCGGGTGGTTATTTGATAACGTCGGTCCAACCGCACCCTTCACAATGGTGGGATTTGCTAATCTTGCACTTTTAATCTTAGCGCTAGTATTGTTATTCTCTGAGCGTGGAAAAAATAGTATGAATTCATAGAGGTTTACATAATGGAACGAAGACAATTCTTTAAGAACATTGGAAATTTAGGCGCACTTAGTGCAAGTGCTGCAACATTAGGGTTGCTTTCTGAAAAGGCACATGCAGATCAAGCCGCAGCTTATGGGGGAGCTCGAGGAGAGGCTCTCAATGGTCCTTATTTGGATTTATCTAAAGGCCCAGATAATAAAATTGCCTATTCTAGGATGAACGGTGATTTGGATCAGTCAAAACAGAAATACGGATGGTTCAAAGGTTACATCATGGCTTTGAGGCCAAACAAACCGATTATTGATTGTGTTGGTATTGAGGGATTTGGTGTTTCTAGATTAGAACAACAAGCCGATGGCTCTTATGCAAAAATATTAAGAGAGGTTGGCCTCTACACTGACCTCAGAAGCGGTGAAGTCTTGGAAGAATGGAAGAATCCAATGACAAATGAGACAGTCGATGTTGTTCATATTGCTAATGATCCGTTTAATTATGTGATTGAAGATTATTTCCCTGCGCCACCAAAATTTGGCGGACTCAATGAGGAAGAACCGCCTAGAATACCGTTTATTCTTCCTTGGCAACAGCGCGGTAACCGGATAGATATGGAGATTCATATCAATCTGTTTTATCCGAATGCGCTTGATCCTAAGAAGTGGGTAAGAGAATCAAGCGGTCCAATGGTGACAGTTTCTGAAATGTTTGCGTTCCATGTTGATGCCAAGCAGATGCAGGACCCAAGTTATACCACTCTACCGTTTAATGGTACTTGGGGGAGAATTACTCCTTTCTTGCCCTGGATGCTGATGGGACAAGAGCCAGGTCAGATGCTATATTCTGCTTTTATGGGCTCAGGAGAGGATTTGGAGGAAGTCCATAGCAGGCAAGTATTGGATTATGTTGAGAAGCATTATCCAAAGTATTTTACAGCTCCGGAAACTTATGATCCAAAAACACCTAGTCTTTCAAGTTTAGAGCTTTACTCGATAGAACAAAAACCAGTAAAGTAAATAGAAATGGTGCCAGAGCTTACTAAATTAAAACCAAAAAAAAGGTTAACCCCAAGTGACCGAGAGCAGGAAATAATTGATGAGGCTGTCCAGTTCTTTGCTGAATTTGGTTTCAATGGAAGAACCAGAGATCTTGCAAAAAGAATTGGCATAACACAACCTCTTTTATATCGATATTTTCCAACCAAGGATGACCTAATTGAAAGGGTATTTAAGGAGGTTTACCTTAACTGGATTAAACCTGAATGGTCATCAAATCTTAAAGACCGCTCTATTTCGTTGGAACAAAGACTAGTTGATTATTATATTTCTTACGGAAAGATTGTTCATCAGTATGAATGGATAAGGATTTACATGTATTCAGGGCTGATGGGCAATTCTATGAACAGGAGATACATTAGAATTGTCGAGGATGAATTTCTTAAGCCAATATGTGAAGAGATAAGACATGAATGTGGTCAACCAAGTATAAAAAAGCACCCAATAACCCCTCTCGAATTAGAAAGAGTTTGGGTGTTGCATGGCGGCTTATTTTATTATGCGATCAGAAAAAATATTTATCACAGCAAGGTATTAAATGATTTCAAGACAATTGTTTTGACTTCTGTAAAGATAATTCTTGAAGGCTCTAAAAAATTTAAGCTTGAGGATCTTGAGTCTTAGTCAGAACCATACCCAAGATGGAAAAAACTGATACAAAAAAAATCGGTCTTATCGGCTTAGGAATTATTGGATCATCGATATTAAGAAATATTCATGATTCAGAATTTAGCCCAATAGGTTTTGATATTGATCAAAAAATAATAGATACATTAAATCATGAGGGTTTAAACACTTCTTCATCTTTAAAAGAAATCATAGATCAATCATCAATTATTATTACCTCTTTGCCAAATAACAAAGCTCTTGATGAAACTATTGATTTGATCATTCAACAAGACAATCGAAAAGTAGAGCTTCTCATCGAAACCAGCACCCTTAGTCTTGAATGCAAAATAAAGAACAAAGAAAGATTGAATGCAATTAATGTCGACATCCTCGATTGCCCAATAAGTGGAACTGGCAGGCAGGCTGAGAATAAGGATATTGTTATGTATGCCAGTGGCTTAAAGGAATCCTATGAAATGGCATTACCCGTTCTTGAGACATTCTCAAGAGAGTCCTTTTTTTTGGGGGATTTTGGAAACGCTACAAAGGTTAAGCTTATCGCTAATTTATTGGTTTCTATTCACAATGTTGCTTCTGCCGAGGCGATAAGGTTAGGTGAAAAAAGTGGTCTGGATTTAAATGAACTCTATAAGGTAATTTCGTCAGGTGCGGCTACTTCAAAAATTTTTGAATTAAGGGCGCCGATGATGATTGCCAAGGATTATTCTCCAGCATCAATGAAAATGAATGTTTGGAAGAAAGATATGGAGCTTATAAGGGATATGATTGATAACCATGAGATTGATTCACCTCTTTTTAAGATGACAGAACAACTTTACAAAAAAGCAGAAGAGCTAGATCTGAATGAATTAGATACCGCTTCTGTCATGGAAGTATTAAGAGCTTCTGATCAGGAAAAAAGTCAGTAAAGATGCCTGATTCTATTGAGTTTTTTAGTTCAGGATCAGGGCGACCTCTAATTATGATTCATCCTTTAGGCCTAGATCATCGTACTTGGGATTATTGTTTAGGTGAGCTTTCAAAATATAGAACCGTTATGACCTATGATCTGCCTGGTCATGGTTTAAGTCCTCACTCAGAACAGAACTATAGTATTGAAGATTTATCACATTCTTTGAAAGTTTCATTGACTGATCTTGGAATAGTGGAGGCCGATTTTTTGGGGCTTTCTATTGGCGGGATGATTCTTCAGGATTTTGCAGCTAAGAACCCTGACATTATTAATAAATTAATCCTGGTTAGTACCACAAATAAATATTCACAAGAATGGCAAGCCAACTGGACTCAGAGAGCAGCAAAAGCAAGAGAGGGAGGTCTTCAAGATATGATTGATCAGTTTCTAGATGCTTTCTTCACCGAGGATTATCTGGAAGCAAATAATCAAGTAATTGATTACTGTAGAGCCACAATATCTAAGATGAATGGTGAATCTTACGCAAAAGCTTGTGAAGCTCTATCTGCATGTAATTTAGAAGATTCCACGTCTTTGATTAAATCAGAAACACTAATTCTTTGCGGTGACCAAGACAATATATTATTTAGGGATGCGGCTTATTGGTTTGAAAGAAACATACAAAACTCAAAAGTCAAATGGTTAACTGATGCAAAACACCTATCAGTGTTGGAACAGCAAGAAAAATTTTTGAATGAAGTGATTAGCTTCCTAAAGGCTAGTTAGGGTCACTTATTGAGTCTTGGCATTACCTCATTCGCCATTAGCTCCATAGACCTTTTTGAAAGCTCAGGATTAACCCAATCATGGGCAGCGTAAACAAGTGTTCCAAATTCTCCTGTAATATCTTTAAATGCTTCAATTTGCTCCACTACACTTTCACTGGTGCCACAGATCACCATAGAATCAAGGACATAATCTAGCGTTACATCAGAATCAGGCATGTCTCTATCGTGCTTGAAAAGGTCTGGTCTTCCATTGCCGATCAATTTCTTCATTATTTGTTTAAAGTAGAAATTATAAGGACCATCCTCACCTTTCCCATATTCTTGAGCAGTCTTTTCATCATCAGCTACAAAAATACTCTTTGCCACTCTCCAGTTTTTAGGGTCTGCTTTATAGCCACCTTGTTCACAACCTTTTTTGTACATAGGCCAATGTGAAGCTACCCAATTTGGTTGTAAAAAGTTCGCTGAAATTGGTTCCCAGCCTCTTTCAGCTGCAGACACAATGCCTTTTGAGAAAGGGGCTACTACAGTAACCACTATTGGAGGGTGAGGATCTTGGAATGGGGACACAATAATGCCTTGACCAGTTTCCTCAACAAAGTTTTTTTCAGTTGTAATGTTCCAATATTTACCTTCGAGATTATAGGGAGCTGGTTTAGACCAAATGTCTAGAATATGATTTATAGACTCAACGAACATTTCTGTTCTATCATTTTCTAAATTTTCAAATATCTCTGCATCGGAGAGAAGCCCTCCAGGGCTTATTCCGAATAGAAAGCGACCCTCTAGCATATTATCAATCATAGCAACTTGAGCTGCGATCGTTGCGGGGTGAGCATTAGGTAGATTGACAGTACCGCTCCCAAGTTTGATTTGGTTTGTTGAGTCTATTAGGCTGGCTATGAATATTAGGCATGATGTTATTGGTTCGGCACGATCAGTTATATGTTCGCCTATAAAAGCTTCTGAAAAACCTAATGTATCAGCATAAATAACGGCCTCTCTATCCTCCTCAAGCACTTCGTGATAATCACGAGAAGGTGGATGCAACGGCATTGTGAACATTGATAATTTCATAAAAAGGTTACTTGAAGCTATAATTATTGATCAGTTGATAAATAGTATATTATCTAAGAAAATATAACAATTAACTATGCATATAAATGCCATGCTATCTTTGGGGGGTGGGGTGGAGATAATGATCGTACAATGAAAAAGGATGACAATACGCCAATTGCAATCTGGCCTGGCTTAGAAGAAGGGGTTCCTAAGCCTGTAATGCCATACTCGCCAGCAGTTAAAGTCGGTGATTGGGTTTTTATTGCAGGTCAGCTTGCTAGTGATTTTAAAACCGGTGTACCAAAAAATCTAATACCAGAGGATAAAGACCCTTCCACAGGGTTAGGTATGCAATCAGAGTTTGTGTTAGGGAATATGGCTCAAACTGTTCAAGCCGCTGGTTTGAATATGTCTGAAGACAGTGTAAGAATCTGGGAATGGTTTGTTTCAGATAGACCCAATCTAGAAAATGATCCAGAAGGTCTTTTTTCGCATGACATAGACATACATACCTATGAAAAATTATTAGAGAAAGCTTTCTCTGTAGGGCCGACTAGGTCAACTATAGGTATAAAAGAATTGATGTGGGTTGGCACAAAAGTAGAGCTGGAAGTCATGTGCTACAAGACTAATGATGAGGTTAGTCATTATAGCCTCAACCCTAATTCACTTGGGTCTGATGCTTTAAAGAAAGGAGAGTGGGTTTTCGTTTCAAACCAGACACCTACTGATAAGGACGGTTATATTGCAGATACATTTGAAGAGCAATTGGAGCTAGTGATCAGCAAGTCTTCAGAATTGCTTGAGCAAGCTGGATCCTCACTTGAGAATTCAGTGAAGGCAGAAGTTTTTATTGTTGATCCCAATGATTTTAAGTTGATGGATGAAATATGGAAAAAACATTTTCCTAACCCTCCAGCACGTTTTGTTTTACCTAGGTCAGGCATGAATCATAGCAAAGCAAAAGTCGAAGTTTCCTTAATGGCATTAACTAACGACGCACAGTTAAAGAAAAAATCTATTGAAACATCTGATGCTCCCGAGCCATTTGGTCATGAACCTCAGGCTATCCAAGTAGGGCAACTCTTATTTTACAGTACTCAGATGGCATTTGATTCATCAGGGAATATTGCTGAGGGCATGACAAGAAATTCAGCAGCCCCATGGTATGGACGACCTGCTCAATCTCAAATGAGATATATGATGACTAATATCAATGCTATCGCAGAATCAGCAGGGTCTTCAGTTGAAAATATTGTTAGAAGAGCTTGCTTTCATAATGATCTGCAGTGGTTTGCTGAATCAATCGAGGAATGGGCACGATATTTTCCATCGGATAAACCAGCTTCAACTACAATTGGGTTGAATGATTCGATGGTTTTAGAAGGTGCAAATACTCTTTTGGACCTTATTGCATACATACCACGTGAAGATTGAATGAGAAAAGACATTGGTTTTATTGGTTTAGGTAAGATGGGTTCTGTAATGGCGCCTCTTTTTATAGAAGCGGGCCATAAACTGACTGTTTACAATCGCAGCGTAGAGAAAACAGAACCTTTGAGAAGGATGGACGCATTGGTGGCAGAAACTCCTTCAGAGGTTTCAAAAAATTCTGATCTTATTTTTACCATGTTGAGTGATGATAATGCAGTAGAGTCAATATTTTTATCCGATAAGGGTCTGCTGAGTGGCGATGTAACAGATCGCTTATTTATTGATATGAGCACTATCATGCCTAAGACGACATCAAGCATTGCCAACGAAATTAAAAAGAAATCAGGAGCTTTCATTGATGCTCCTGTATCAGGAACAGTTGCTCCTGCTGCAAAAGGAGAATTACTAATCTTTTGTGGAGGCAATACCCAAGATATTACCAAAGCAAAACCCTACCTTAATATTCTTGGACGAAGAGTGATTCATGCAGGTAAGACTGGATCGGGATCGTTATTGAAACTGGTTGTCAATCTTCCATTGGCAATATACTGGCAAGCGCTAGCTGAATCAGTGCTCCTTGGAAAGTCAGGCGGTCTAAGTGATGAGATGATGTTAGATGCGATTGCTGATAGCTCAGCTGCACTTGCTGTACTAAAAATGAAAATACCGATTATGATGGGTGAAGATATGCCTGTAGCTTTTGACATGAAAAGTATGGTCAAAGATCTTTCTGTGATTTTGAACACTGCAAAAGAGATGGGGATTAATATACCGACAACTCAATCTTCTTTTGAGGTCTATTCCGAGGCGATCAAGCAAGAGAGATTTATGCATGAAGATGCTGTAAAGATAATTGATTATATGAAAGGAAAATAGGTGAAGGAGTTTTCTGAAATTAAAGATAGCATGCATATTGATTGGGATGTTCCGATCAAGATGGATGATGGGTTGGAGCTGCGAGCAGATATTTTTAGGCCAATTAAGGAGGGAGTATATCCTGTTTTGATCACTTATGGACCATATGCGAAAGGCCTTCCATTCCAACAAGGATATCCTAGCGCTTGGGACAGGATGGCTGAAAAACATCCAGATGTAACAAGAGGCTCATCAAATAAATATCAGAACTGGGAAGTGGTAGATCCAGAAAAATGGGTTCCGGATGGATATGTTTGTGTTCGTGTGGACTCTAGAGGTTGCGGTGCATCTCCCGGTTATATTGATCATTTTTCCATGCGAGAAACAATGGATTTTAAAGAGTGCATCGAATGGGCTGGAGTGCAATTATGGAGCAATGGAAATGTTGGAATTAATGGCGTATCTTACTTTGGTATCAATCAATGGCAGGTTGCTTCACAACAGCCATCACATTTAAAGGCAATGTGCATATGGGAGGGTGCCAGCGATTGGTATAGGGATATGACACACCATGGAGGAATTCTAAGTACTTTCTGGGCCAATTGGTTTGATATGCAAGTTAAAACAGTACAGCATGGCCTTGGAAAAAATGGAATGATCAATCAGTTTAACGGAAGACCTATATGTGGCAATGATGAGTTAAGTGAAGAGCAACTCGAGGTTAACCGTTGTTCATTTGGTGATGAAATTAGGGCACACCCCTTAAACAATCAATACCACGAAGAGCGATCAGCGGTCTGGGATAAGATTACAGTCCCCTTTCTTTCGGCTGGTAATTGGGGCGGCCAAGGACTTCATCTTAGGGGTAATACAGAAGGATTTATAAGGGCTGCATCAGAGCAAAAATGGCTTGAGATTCATGGTTTGGAACACTGGACCGAATTCTACACAGATTATGGTGTAAACCTTCAAAAGCGATTTTTTGATCACTTTCTAAAAGGCATAAAGAATGATTGGTTAGATCAACCAAAAGTTCAATTACAGGTCAGGCATATTGATGGCTTCAAGAAACGTCATGAGACTGAATGGCCGATTGAGAGAACCACATGGACCAAAATGTACATGAATGACGCATATGAAATGAGTGGAGAAATTAAAAATACAGATTCTTCATCAATCACCTTTGACGCAATGGGAGATGGTATAGATTTTAAGTCGAGACCTTTTGATGAGGAGACAGAGATCACAGGCCCTATGGCCTTGAAATTGTTTGTTTCATCCTCAACGGAAGATGCTGATTTGTTCGTGGTGTTAAGACTCTTTAGTGATCAAGATAATGAAGTGGTTTTTCAAGGAGCAGTTGACCCTTATACACCAATTGCTCAAGGATGGTTGAGGGCATCTCATCGGAAATTAGACCAGCAACTATCAAGACCATGGCGTCCTTATCATTCACACACCGAGAAAGCAGTACTCAACCCAGGTGAGATTGTTGAGATGGATATCGAAATCTGGCCAACCTCAATAGTTATTCCAAAGGGGTATTACCTTATGCTTTCAATCCAAGGCAAAGATTACGAATGCCCAGACGCTAAACCACAAAAGCTTTCTAATTTTAAGAATCAATTAAAGGGATGTGGACCATTCCTGCATAATGATCCAATCGACAGAGATGCTAGATTTAATGGCCAGACCTCGCTTCATTTTGGAGAGAGTAGAGCGCCATACCTACTTCTACCAATTATTCCAAAACAATGAAACATCAGAATAAAATTAGAATTGGTTTGATTCATGCACTTGAGGAATCTGAGGAGCCAATCAGACAATCATTTCAAAAATTATGGCCAAATGTCATTTTGAATGAGTACTCTGACTTCCAATTATCCATCGATAGAGCAAATGGACTAGATGAATCTAGAATAAGATCGCGAATAATTGATTTAGGTCAACTAGCTGTTAATGATCACGTTGATGCAATTCTTTACACTTGTAGCGCCTTTGGAGATGCGATAGATGCTGCAAAAATTAAATTCAATTTACCTATTCTCAGGCCCAATGAGTCAGCTTTTAGGATGGCTATCAATGCTGAATCTGATACAAATATATTGGTAACATTTGAACCATCTTTAGAATTATTGGTTAATGAATTTCAGGCCATGAGCGAAGGCTTGGATATAAACATCAAGGGTCATTTAATCGAAAATGCCCTTGAACTTCTGAAAGAAGAACAAGTGCAAGCACATAATCAGAAAATCATCGATGCTGTTATGATGATTCCAAGCGATGAAACAGTAATCCTTGGTCAATTTTCAATGGCAAGAGCTGTTGAGCAAATAAATAAAGACATATCAGACCATTTGGTCCTCAATACTCCAGATGCGGCTGTGACTGAATTAAAAGAGTTATTTGTAAGCTAATTACTGAACCCAGGTAAAGCGACTTCGTTTTCTTAGATATTGCCTAGCACCTGTTTCATCTAAAAGAGTTTCCTGCAACTCATCTGAGTTTTTAACAACCTGTGCATGATCAATCGTTTGATGCTCTCCGTCTTTGACCACTATTTCGCCATCAATCATCACAGCTTTAATTGCACTTTGATTTGGGCCATTGCCATAAACTAAATTAGCGATCATGGCACCCATCGGTGTTAGGTGACTTTCAGAGGATCTATCTATTAGGAGAATATCAGCCTTTTTACCCACTTCCAGAGAGCCAACACTGTCTTCCATCATTAGTGCTTTAGCCCCATCGATTGTAGCCAATTCCAGGGCTTGTTCTGCATTTCCATAGAGTATTTCATCTCCTGTCCATTTTGTCTGAGTATCGGACATCATCGTACGATGCTGATCTCCCATTCTCTGTGCTGTGAGAAAACTCCTCATTGCCGTCCAAAGATCATGCCCATATGCAACAACTGGGCCATCAAGACCGAGTCCACAAGTGACATTGGATTCAAGGAATTTTTTTGCATCAAAATTAACCAAACCCAGAACTTGCTCCATATCAGGAACGAGCGCAACTGACGCACCACATTTTGATATTAATTCTGCTTCGCCTGGCCTTAAATTTTGGGAGTGAGCTGAAATGAGGTTAGGCCCTAAGATTCCAACATGATCGAGCCATTCAAAAGAGCCTCCTTCCCAACCTCTTCTGGATGCTAGATACTTATGATCCATTACTGCTGGAGCATGGATATCAAATTGGCGATTATTATCATCTGTCCATTTCCAGAGTTCAACCAGTTGATCAGGCTCGCAGTAAGTAATACCAATGGTTGACGCTGTGACTGATATTTTATCGTTTTCCCATGTTGATTTTACACGCTCAGTTTCAGCGATTCCTTCATCTAACTCCTCTCTGAATCCTTCTGGAACAGCTTCTTTATCATTAATGGTAAGACGAGCCATCCTGCAACGGATTCCTGAATCATCAACTGCTTTTAAGACGCCATCAATAGACTTTTTATGCAAATGAGTAAAATGGTCATCCGCTGTCGTTGTGACCCCTCTTAACAAAAGATCCATAATGGGAGGCATTGAAGCAATATAAGATCTTTCTTCATCACAGGCACCTGTCATTGGATAGTAGAATCCAAAAAACCTTTCCTCGTATGTTGTTCCATCTGCCATTCCTCTCATACAGCCCTGAATCAGATGTGTATGGACATTGACCAGCCCGGGAAGGACCATGTAGTCTTTTCCACCGAGGATATTATCCGAGTCATAGTCACATTCATTGATGGGACCGACAGCTTTGATCAATCCCTTCTCTATAGCAACAAAGCCATCTAAATAGACATGTCTTTTAGGATCCATGGAAATGACTATTCCCTTTATCAAGGTGTCACAAGTCTTTTTCTCACTCATATTCTTCCTCTTCTTTTAATGTTTTTTGGTCTATGTTGTAGATCATAATAAAAAAGCAGCTGACCATTAGTGCAATCACGGGAAAACCGCCTGCTGCAAAGTAGACCATCTTGATCACAGTATCACTTTGGCTCGTTAAGAGTGCATCATATCCAACCATTCCAAGCATAATTCCTAAAATTGAAGGCCCTATAGCAAATGATAATTTCTCGACAGTTGTATAGACACCTGCCAGTATTCCTTCTCTGTTTTGTCCAGTTGTCTTTTTGTCATATTGCATGGTGTCAGGCAGCATTGATTGCCCAACCAATAAAAGTCCTCCTGCCCCAAAACCAAGGAAGCATCCCCTCAAGATAATACCAAGATCACTTTCTCCTGAGCTTGCAAGTATCCATGACAATGCACCTAAACCCCAAGACAGAGAGGCAAGATAATAACCATTTTTCTTACCTATACTGTTCACAATCTTTACCCATAATGGTTGTGAAATAAACATCACAGATCCTTGTATGAGGAAATAGAAACCAAGATAGTTATATGAAAGATCCATGATTCTCGTAAAGAGATACGGTAGCGAGCCAAGAAAAACTGCGAAACCAGTGAGCTGAGTAATTTTAATTCCTAACAGGATTGCGAAAGGCTTAACCCTAAAAGCGGTTTTAAACTGTTTAAAAAAAGATCCCTCATCTTTCCTTTCTGCAGTAGTTTTTACAAACGGAGCATCCTTTGTCATCCAAAAGCATGCAAAGCCAGCCATTACCATAATCAAAGCGAGAGACATAGACATACCAGTGTGACCTGTCGCTCCACTCCCAAAATAGACGACTAATGCTGGCCCAAGCGCCGAACCTCCTAACTGACCTGCTGCGACTGCCATTACTCTATAGGACATTAGATCTGTCCTGGCATCATAGTCATCCGTTATCTCAGAGGGCATTGCCAGATATGGAACATTAAAAATTGTGTAACCTGTGGCGTTAAGAATGAGAGCAAAAAGAGTTATCAAAATAATATTTTCAGATTCAGAGAATAACGCCAGATTAAATAAGAAAAGAAATGATAGAGCGCAGAGCAAAGTCCCTATAAAAACATATGGTCTTCTTTTGCCCCATCTTGTATTGGTTCTATCGGTAATTCTTCCCATAACCGGGTCAGTTAAAGCATCATAAATCTTTGATAATCCAATCAGCAGACCTGCTGTAGCAGCCTGCATATTTACATAGTCTGTCAAATAAACCAGTAAAAGCAGTCCATTTGCTTGAAACATTAGCGAAACGGTTAATGTTCCAATTCCCCAGCCAAATTTTGTTTTAAATGGAAGCATAAACCTTAATTATTTAAGTAAGTCTCTTGCTATCATGCTTCTAAGTGCTTCAGAGGTCCCCTCATAAATTCTCATTGGCCTGACATCTCGATAGCACCTTTCTAAAATGGATTCATCAGACAGACCTGCGGCACCATGAATTTGCATTGCTCGATCGACAACTTTCGCAACCATTTCAGTCGCAGATAGCTTTGCCATAGCAGTTTCTGTATAAACTTTTTCACCTTCCTGGGCTCTTAGAGCTGTGTCATAGACTAGAAGTCTGCAACTATGCAGTTCTAGAGCTGAATCTGCAATCATCCATTGAATGGCTTGACGAGATGATAGTGGCTTACCAAAAGTATGTCTTATTTTTGCATATTCTTTTGCCATTTCAAGACATCGATCAGCAATGCCCAATGCTCTTGCTGCAATCTGTATCCTTCCTGAAAAAAGATAGTCAGTTCCCGATGACCAAGCTTGTCCTTGTTTCCCTAAGAGTTGCTTCTCATCAACTATGCAATTATCAAAAAATAATTCATAAGTATTTTGTCCATGAATCATTTTTTGTTCTCTGCCAACTTTGAAACCAGGAGCATCTGAATCAACTATGACCCATTGGAGACCGTCATGTCTCTCCGTTCCTTTCAATCGGGTTAAGACCAATATAAAACGAGCAGTTTTAGCTTTAAATATCCAGCATTTATTGCCATTTATAACCCAGCCATCGTCTGTTTTTTCAATCGTTGTTTGAATCCCAGCCAAATCTCCCCCAGCACCCGGTTCACTAAAAGCGCTGGCCCCATGAAATTCGCCTTTAACTGAAGGAACTAGGTATCTCTCTTTTTGCTCTTCTGTCCCTAATTCATAAAGCATCGAGGCAAATGTAGCTGAGAAAACACTGCAACCGGCTGTGGAACGATGCACTTGTTCTGTGACTATACAATTATCGAGAGTCCCTAGACCAGCTCCTCCAGCATCTTCAGGGGTTTCTCTGGCAGTCAATCCCATCTCATGAACTTTAGCTGTTAATTCCAAAAACACATCTTCAGGCAGCTCATATGAATTGGGTCGCTCAGGAAATTTTCGCTCAAGAGGGATTAACTCGTTGTCGACAAATCTTTTAACTGTGTCTTGAAGAATCAAGGTTTCTTCTGGAAGTTTATAAAGCATTGTTATTTATCTCTTATTTTTCGATTTGGTTATTATTAAAGAAAATCACCTATACAATCTACCCATTTTTCTGGCTCATCTCTAATGAAAAATACAGAGCCTCCTTCTAATTCTCTGTATGTGAAATCATCTCTTAGTGATTGAACTCTGGGAATAATATAGTGTAAAGGATCACCTGTATTGCTAATAATTAAGCAGGGCTGTCTTAATTCTAATAAAGTCTTTTCGAGGTTGTAGGCAAACGCTGCATGATGACAAAACCATTCATTTTCTCCTGCTAGAAATACATGCAACAGAGACATTTGGCATGATTCTAGCGTTGCTCTACCGCCGACTCTGCTTTGAATCCAATTCCAATAATTTACCAAATGGGAGCCATCTTTTTTTGGCGATAAATCAACTTTTAAGTTACTCATGCGTTCTTTGCGTTCTTCCTTTGTGTAAAGAGGGATTCCATGAAGTATGATTTTGTCTACTCGGCTGGGATGAGACTTAGCAAACTCAGAGGCAATCGAAGCACCCGTATGATGACCGATAACTGTAATTCTATCTACATCTTGATCATCAAGAACTTCAGGTAAAACAGAAGCATATTCTTCAATGGTTAAGGGTTCATTCGGCTTGTCTGACATTCCATAACCTAGTGTATCTGGGGCAATTACCCTAAATCCAAGTTTATTAAAATAATCAAATGTATAGAGGAATTGAAGAGACGATTGAGGCGTCATGTGTAAAAGCAAAAGGGGGTTACCCTCACCGTTTGTTAAATAATGAACTTGACCTAGGTCAGTATTTACATAGTGTTTTCTCAATAGAACGCCTTGCTTTGCCTTAAAATTTTATAGGATCAATTTTTGGAAATCCCCATGGCGTTTTCCATGGAGCCCGAAGATATGTGTCGTTTTCGTATTTCTCGAACATATTGAGGAATTCCACTTGTGGATGATTTCTCAATTCTTCAATATTGGAAAACTCAACAGCCCAGACCTCATATCGATAAAATATTTCCAGCACTTCCTCTGATGTCATTTTTGTAAGATACTTATCCCAAAGAGGCCTTGCTTGGCTAGCTTTTGTTCCGACACCAAATGAATTCCACCAATTTTTAACTAAATCTTCGTCTTTCATGAATTCTTCATACATCCCAAATTCAGTAATCATTTCAAAAAATTTATCCTCTGTCAGTGCAGGGGAGGGCGTTGCGAAGATTGAACGATCTTTTGTTCTTTGGCCATAATTAGAGCCATCGGTCTCATTTTTGCAAAAATTGCCTTCCCAACTGTCTGGGTCACTAAAACCTGACCATTGAAGAGTTTTTATGGCCATCATTGTTCCAAGCATGCTGGATTTTATTTGCTGCCCTTTACCGGTTTGAATTCGAGAATATAGTGCTGAAAGTATTGCAATAAAACTCATGGCTGCTGTGCATGTAGAGACCACGTCTGCACCCACTCGAACTGGTTCCTCACCGACATCACCCATAGTTCTCAAATAACCAGACATAGCTTGAATTGTAAGATCACTTCCCGGTCTATTTTTCATTGGTCCGCAATGCCCAAATGCTGAGAGAGAATAATGAATAAGTGATGGGTTATTGCTCTTCAATGTGTCATAAGCATAGATTGTTGATTCAGGACTTTCGCTAGTCCACTCTTCAATTAGAATATCGGCATCTTCTAGAAGTGATTCAAATTTTGATTGTCCTTCATCGGTTTGGAGGTCAATTTGAGTGATTGTTTTATTTCTATTAAATGATTGGTATAAAGCGCTGATTCCTTTGTCTGTTTGGGGGCTTAATTTTTTCGACCAGTCTCCCTCAATGGGTTCTACTTTTATAATTTCAGCACCGGCCTCAGCCAGCATAAATGAGAGATATGGTCCCGTGTATCCCTGTGTGGTATCCACAACCTTGATGCCTTTTAAAGGGTATACAGGGGAATCAGATTGTTCTTTTACGCCATCTTTTGCCTTATTTACAAATCCTTTATTCATCGCTCTTTCTGTGTCTCCTCCTGGCACAGGAATTGAGGTATCGATTTTAGGCGGTGTTTCGCTAAACTCCCATGGCAAACCGCCCACATAAAATGGACCAGTGTGATCACCATCAACTTCCACTAAGAAGTTATTCTCTATAATTTGCTGATGGAATTGCAAATCATCAAAGCATAAGTCAAAACTATTTGGAACCTTTGCTTTATTTAGTCTTAGTGACCACCATCGAGAGGGTTTTTGCAGAAAGTGATCTTTGAGAATCTCATCCAGTTCATCGCGATTATCTATTCGATCAGTATTTTTAGAAAATCTTGAGTCCTCGGTTAATTCGTTCAAGCCAGTCGCTTCACAAAAACCAGACCATTGATCCTCATTCTCGCAAGAAACAGCAATATATTTTTTATCTTCGCATAAGTAACATCGATTAGGGGCAGAAGTCGAAGAACCACTTCCAAGGGGTTCTCCTTGAGCATTTGCTAATAATACCTCTGAGACTTTATTGTTCATATTTGCTAAGGCATTAGCTAAGTGAGAAGTTTTTACCCAACAGGCATGCCCAAAGCGCTCTCTTTCAATGAGTCCTAACATAATTAAACCACAGAAAAAAATTGCCCCTGTAGGATCTAAATGTGTAAATCTAATTAATTGTCCATCGTCTCCTACATATCCAGTTAGACCGCTCATTCCACTAAATGCTTGTAGATGCGGTTCTAGGGCCGCTAAATTTTTCATTGGTCCATCATCTCCATAGCCAGAGCTTGATGCAAAAACTAAATTTGGATTTGATTTGTGCAAGAGGTCATAACCAAGTCCAATCCTATCTGCGACTCCTGGCCTGAAGTTTTCAATTAGAATATCTGCTTGATTTGCCAAATTCAGCATCGCATTCATTCCTTCCTCTTCTTTGGTGTTGAGACCAGCTGATTTTTGATTGAGGTTTGTAGAGCTATAGGCCGTTGAGAGTTTATTTTGATGTGGGTAGAGGACTCTGAGGAATTCGCCTTTTGGAGGTTCCACTTTAAAAACTTCTGCACCTAAATATCCAAGCAAAGTTGCTGCCCAAGGCCCGACTATAGAAGTCCCTATGCTTAATACTTTTAATCCATTAAGTGGCCCCTTAAGTTCTTTCATTTTTTTCTCCAAAGTAGCTAGGGATAATATAGCAACTATTTATCAAACGATAAATAGTGGACTAACTAAATTCCACAATTAATTTTGCTGCAGCTGATCCTGCTAGCCTTCCAAAAGTGGTGGCAGTCAGAAGGCCGTTTCCAGCCATATAACCCCAGTCAGCAGGACCAGATATGCCTCTTGCTGATCCTCCCCCTGCAAAAAGATTTGGCAGAGTATTGCCTTTTTTATCCATGACTCTTGCATTTTCATTCACGACTAAGCCGCCCTGGGTATGAAAAAGTGCGCCAGTCACCTTGACGGCATAGTAGGGTGCCGATAGTTTTGGTTTGCCTGTGAAATCTCTTCCAAAATCATCTTGTCTCTTTCCTTCTACCATCTCTTCAACTTCTTTAATGATTTCCCTCAGCGAGGATTCATCTATGTTCGTCAACATACTCAATTCTTTGATTGTGTCTGCATTTACGATTGCATTTGCCTCAATAGCATTGTGATAATCTTCAAATTCCATCATCAGATTATGAAGGCGTTGATCAAAGATATTCCATGCGATTTTGTCTGGTTGACTGACCACTTCCACAGCTTGTTCAGAATAGCCTTTTGATTCGTCAGAAAATCTTTGTCCATTTTTATTCACTTGAAAAGCACCTTCCATAATCATTGGCCACAAGATTGGAACACCTCTTCCTGCAGCTAAACCACCATGACCTTGGTAAGCTGATATATCAGCAAGCCCCGCGCCTAAGGATTTTCCCCAGATGATCGCATCGCCTTTGTTACCAGGGTGGCCAAAAAACTCAGCGTCTTTGATTTGTGGCATATATTCTTCAATCATTTCTGGATTTCCAGCAAAGCCACAACATGCAAGAATTAGTGCATCACAACCAACCTCTTCTATTTCACCGTCATTTCTTAAAATTTTTACCCCAAGAATCCTTTTAGTCGAATCACTGTAAAGATCAGTTACCAATGCGTTTGTTAATATATCAATTTCTGATTTTTCAGCTGCTCTGCATAATGCGCCCATCAGCTCACTTCCTGTTCTATTGGGTGTTCCATGCATCCTCTTCAAGGAATGACCAGGATATAGGAAACTGTCAACCAAACTTAAAGGGATCTGATATTCATCAATTAACCATTCAATAGTTTTTGAAGATTCTCTTGCCAAGCAAGTCGCAATGTTTGGGTCAGTTTCACCTTTTGTTTTTTTCATTATGTCATTTGCAAATATTTCAGGAGAATCAGTTATTCCTGCTTCTCTTTGTAATCTAGTATTTGCTCCAGGTATCAATCCAGTAGACATAGCTGTGGTGCCTAAGGGGGTTGGATCTCTCTCAATAACTAGAACGTCAGTGTTATTTTCTTTGACAGCTAGAGCTGCACATAAACCGCAACCACCAGCACCAATTACAATGACAGGAATTGAATATTCAAATTGTTTGTGATCATCAAAAATTATACTCAAGGCTTTCTCCTAGGCTCTTGAAAATGAATATAAACCATTCTTGTCTATAGACTTGCTAAGTTTGGATTCAGCAACTAAATAATTGAGGTGCGACATGGTCTCACCAACTGCCAGCACAATATTATGTTTATTAATTTTGCTCTCAAAGAGGACTGAGAAGAGCTCAACAACAGTTTTTGGCTCATCAATGTTTTCATAGATTTTATTAAGTTTGTCGTGATGGTTTTTGAGTATGGTTTCAATTCTTGCATGAGCACCTTTGTAAGGGTATCCGTGTGAGGGTAATACCAGGACATCTTCTGGAATCTTTTGTTTTATATTTTTCAAGCTATCTAGCCACTCTTTTAAAGGGTTCCCATCAGGATAGACAGGGTTTACGCTAACATTTGGAGTAATTCTTGGGAGTAGCACATCTCCACAAATAAAAATATTTTTTTCTTCGGAAAATAAACAGGCGTGTGATGGAGAATGGCCTTGAGCAATAATTACCTTCCAAGGACCATCGCTGAGTTTGACTGTTTGTTGATCGTCAAGTCCTTGGAAACTGTTACCAAGCTTGGTGATTAATGATTGTCTGTATTTGGCCCTCTCAATAAAGTGAAGTTGCGCTTCTTCGTCATAACCGCATTTTTTATAATAATCTAAATATATTCTTTGTTGATCGTTGCTCATTCCTTTGTTTATTTTTACTGTTTCCAAAAATTCTTTTTCTGTGAAATGCGGCTCAATATTCCACTTACTTGCCAGCCAGCCAGCCAATCCTGAGTGATCAAGATGCATATGGGTTATGAGTATTTCCTCCACAGGTTTTTTCTTAAGTGATTCTGTGAATATATTGTTCCAAATTGCCTTTGATTCTTTAGTTGCCATACCGCTGTCAACAATGGTCCAACCTTCATTGCCTTCCAATAACCAGAGGTTTATATGATTTAGAGCAATAGGGAGAGGCATTCTAAGCCAAAATACATTAGTTTCGACTTCTATTGTTCCCCCATCAGGAGGTCTTTTGGAAAATGGATAATCCAGTTTTGAAATTTGTTTCATATATGTTGTGTCTTTTTATGTTAATTGTATTTCATGTTGAAGTCAGTTTTCCTTTGCAAACTGTTTAAAAAAAATTAGTGAATCAGGATTTGATAGTGCTTCAATGTTCTTAATTTTTCTGCCTTCAATAGCTGACTTGACCGATAACTCTGAGATTTTACCGCTTATTGTTTTAGGGATATCATCAACTTGAATAATATTTGTTGGAACGTGTTTAGGGCTAGCGTAGATTTTGAGTCTATGTTTAATTTGTTCTATTAATTCTTCAGTAAGCTTTTTGTCTTTATCTAATTTCAAAAATAACGTCACTGTTGATTCAGAATTGTCATTTGTTTCAACCACCACTGCTTCAAGTATTTCAGAAAACTTTTCAGTTTGGCGATAAATTTCTGCAGTGCCAATTCTTATACCTTTAGAATTTAAAGTTGCATCGGATCGACCATAAATTATTACACCACCATTATCAGTTATTGTTGCAAAGTCACCGTGAGCCCAAATGTTTTCATAGCTACTGAAATAGCTCTGCTTGTATTTTCTTTTTCCTGGATCATTAAAGAACCCAATAGGCATTGAAGGGAAGGGTTGGGTGCAAACAAGCTCACCTTTTTCTTCTCTTTGGGCTTCTTTTCCATTGTCTGTAAAGACTCTTACATCCATGCCTAAACCAATAGATTGTATCTCTCCCTTAAACACCGGGGTCATTGGGTTACCTAGGACAAAACAGGAAATGATGTCTGTCCCCCCAGAAATCGACGATATCTGGACTCCATCTTTTATTGATTTTTGAATATATTGAAAATGATCTGCCAGCAATGGTGAACCTGTAGAGAGAACGGTTTTCAATGATTGGAGTTTGTGTTTTTTTGCAGGGACAGCATCGTTCTTCATCAGTGTACTGATATAACCAGGGCTGATACCAAAGTGTGTAATGTTCTCCTCTTCTGCAATCTCCCATAAGGATTCATGTTTTGGGTAAAAAGGGGATCCTTCATAAAGAATAATAGTTGCCTTGCTCGCCAAGGCACTTGCAAGCCAATTCCACATCATCCAACCGCAGGTAGTGAAAAAGAATAACCGTTCTTTGGGCTTTAAATTTAAGTGCAGCTGATGTTCTTTCATATGCTGGATTAAGGTGCCACCTGCACTGTGGAGAATACATTTTGGTTTACCGGTGGTGCCAGATGAATACATTATGTATAGGGGATGATCAAAAGGAAATGAATCAAATACAAGCTTATTTCCACAATCTAAGTAATCATTAAATAAAACAGAATTTTTTATACTTTGATGCTCAAGAGTTTCATTAGAGTTTTGAACAATAAAGATTTTAGTTAGGCTTTCTAACTTGCTTGAAATAGAGGCTATCTTTTGAATTAAATTAAATGTTTTTCCACCGTAGTTGTATTGATCAATAGCAATTAATACTTTTGGTTTAACTTGTCCTACCCTATCTAAAATGGCATCAGTGCCAAAGTCTGGTGAAGATGATGTCCAAATAGCACCTAATGAGCTGG